>OCTX011937557.1_pt1 | contig 14740 bp, 25 predicted proteins | sample 1539691 | NCBI WGS metagenome assembly OCTX01 (sample SAMN02144231, study PRJEB22623) | gut metagenome | biome: sheep rumen | host: Ovis aries | place: New Zealand | reverse complement strand
AGAATATCAAATATAACGTGCTTATTGTCAGTAACCATTTGAGCAATAGCTTGTTGAATTAAATCTAATGTGCTAGTGGAACTAGATAATTGTGCGTGTCCTCTAATATATTTAATATCGTTAGTTGGAGCTATTTGAGCTTGTATACTCGTTAAACTTGTGTTTAGTTGAGTAATCTCATTGCTTGTTATTGTCGCTGACCACTTAGTAGAATCAAAATCTTCTGCTATTATATATATACTATTAGGTTACTATTTATTGTTGTAAGTCGACCATCTTCATCTTCTACTATTATAAGATCGTTATCTTCAGAGTTTCTGACAACTACTATTCCCGGTCTTTGATGGTTAGTATATGAAAATTCATTACCTACCGCTAAATCTCCTGCTTGTACTGCTTTCATATTAACTAATCCTTTCTGCGTATTGATTATCTGATGCAAGGTCTACACCGAGTATTTCATCATAATGAGGTTGCTGATTTGGAATGTAACGACCAAATTTGATGATGATATTTGGGTACTGTTTAAGTTGTCTCACTTTATCGGCAATTTCACATTTTGTGTAACCGGTATATATTACTACGTCATCGTCTGATACTGACCTAAATAGAAAAATAAAATTATATAGGTCTGCCCAGCTATCAAATGGCTCAAGCCCTTGGCAACAAATGGCTTGTGTTATAGGGTTATTTTCATATCTTGCGATTAAATCCATAGGATCTACTTCTATATTAGGTGTGGTCGCAAGTGCGTTGTTTTGACACACTTGTTGACCACATTCCTTATCGCATTTAAAAGTTTTACAGATGGGAAATTCTAAAATCATAGCTATCTTTTTATAGTTTATTGTATCGGTTTCTATTATTCCTTTAAGTATCATATTTCCTCCGCTGTTTTATTGATTCCTTCCCATTGTCTCATCTTAAATTCTTTCTTACGAGGTTCACTCCAAGTCTTTATTTTGGTATAAAAACCAACGATCCGAGTAAATTCAGCATCTACTGACTTACCACATTGAGGACAAACCTTTCCGTAAAACGCATGATTATCTTCACAAACTTGAATCTTAGTATTAAACGCAAAGTAGGTCACACCTTGTTGTGCAATATAATTTGTCATACGCAGAGCCTTTTCGTAAGTATCAAACGGAGCATCTATATTAGCGTGCAAAATTGAACCGCCATTGCAGAATCCATCAAACATTGCTTGGATTCTAACTCTCTCCTGAAGAGTTGTCTGAATACCAAGAGGTATAAACTGATTTCCATAAAGCGGTAAGTCATATATCTTTGCCCTTGGATAAAAGAATTTATCTTTCTTCATAAGTTTTGCCGCAGCTGATTCACCCGGAATCTGCTCCGTATTTATCATATAATTTGCTCCAATCTCTTCGATAAAATCATCAGCTACCTTACGCATAGTATCAAATATTTTTTTACCAAATTCTGCGGCTTTATCCGTATAATAAATATTTCCAAATTCATCTTTGCTCGTATATCCTAATTTTTTCATTGATTCATATACGCCAATAAATCCAATAGTATTATATAAATGTTCAAAATCTACTAAGTTATATGAGAAATTTGGAAGTAATCCTTTTTCAACATTTCTTTTAATAATATTCCTTATAACATGTAATGCTCTAACATTAACGAGAGTTCTATGAGCCAATTCTTCTAAATACTGTTCTTCGTTCTTTGTATCTAGTGCAATTCTTGCAAGGTTAATAGTAGATACTTTTACTGAACCAACTTTTAAAGCTGTTCCTCCTACCGAATTGAAATAACCTAAATCACGAATATCTGATTTAAGTCGGCAGCAATTACTCAAACTGTTGACTGACGTATCTTGAAAAATATTACTATCCGACCATTTCATATTATGTTTAATTGCCCACTCTGCGAATTCGGGATCAACAAATGCGTCAAGCGAATCTAAGTCATAATTCCCTTCTTTTCTAAGAAGTGAAATGGTACTAACTGGAAATGTAAACATATTTTCAGACCTTACTTCGGACATTGTTTCCATATACCATTTTTGAAATTCTATAATGTCTTCTTCGTAATCAATCATAAATGTTCCATCCGGAAATTCAGAACCACCAAAAAGCGCTTCAAAATACGGTCTATCAAATACAGAAGTATTTGTAAAAGCAGACTGTTGTCCATCTCTTACATATGGTTGGTTGACAGAATACAAAAATCTCTGAAAGTTTGATGTGGCATACTTTTTCTTCTGTTCATCAGTAGTTATCCCCATATAGTTATTGTCACAATCTTTTTTCCAAAAATAAAACATATATGGAATAAGATTAGGAAGACCTACTGCTCCACTACTTCTATTACTTGCATAACCTATAAACTCTTTTACAAAATCTACAAAAGAAATAAGGTGTTTAGGTGGCAATGCATTAAATCCATCACCTATAAAAAATAATCCCTTTTCCGCTAAATCCTTTAAATCATATGCAAAACAGTAATGTTTAAATGTACTTGTATCGCTATCATGCATATAAAGTTTTCCAGTCCATTCCATGTTTAACCATTCATTAGCCGCTTGAAATCCAAACTCCTTCTGATATTCAAAATATATCTTATTAAATGCTAATAGCTTTCTATGTGGTTTAGGCATTTCTGAAAGAAGTGTAACCATATCTTTATGAGATACATTGCTGTTTCCATCGATACTTGCGTCAGCTACGGTATCTTCATCTATAAAATTATCTATAAAATCAGTATAAGATAACTGATCATCATCAAATCCATTAATCTTTGCAAGTTCAGTACCATAATCTTCCTGCAGTTTATTATACTGAGTAGTAAAGTTTTTGTTTAAACGAATATTTATATTCATATTCTTATTCTCCCACGTAGTTATTTACCCATTGAACTGCTTCTGCAAATTTCATTATTTTGTCATCAACTTCAAGTATGGGTGCAGCTTGAAATCCTTTCTTTACCATTTCATCTACGTCTGTAACTTCTACGTATTGAATATTCTTACTTTTAAGTTTCGTTTCCAACACCCTACATTTAGGGCAATGTGTACTATAAAGCTTTATCATCTGATAAAATCTCCGTTTCATTAAATTTTAGTAATACTTGTTGGAATTAATATCAATCCCAAATAATTCCTTGAAGAAATCAATGCTATCTCTAACTTCCTTGCGATGTTCCTCATCAACTTCTTCTTTCTCCGGCTGTGGATCTACAATCTGAACCCTATATCCAAGTTCACGTTCAATATCCTGCAGAGACATCTTTTTTACCGAAGGTTTTTGTAACTTCCAAAGATTATCGTGCATCAGAATATCGAATAACTTTCTGTATCCACTCTTGTCCACAACCTCCTTAGCTTCGTCATTAAAACGAAATCTATCGGTTGGATTGTAAGTGCCGTACTTGCATTCATAGGTCTTATCGTTTTGGTCGGATAATGCAACCATTTCATATGTGTACATAAATATACCTACCTTTCTATGCCTAGTGCAGAAACCTCTTGTTCGAACTGCACTAAAGTATCTTTATCGTTATATTTAACCTCTAATACCTTATTAAGACCTAGCGTTGTTAAACCAACTATTGACTCTCCATCTACTTCTATTGAGCCATTAGCAACAATAACATTCCCATATTTAGAGGCTATTTTACTGAACTTCTCAATCTGAAATAAATCTCTAAATACTACTTTCATATGCGCCTCCATCAATAATCCTCTTTAGCCTCTTAATTGCTAGATTACAATCCACAAGGCTTTTAGCCTGAGTAGACTCAATGATATTTAAAATGCAATCAATTTTATCAATCATATCTTCTATTGAAGCAGAATCAATATCATCATTTGTAAGGTCGCAATTAAGATACATCAATTCTAAATTCTTCTTAATTTCTTCCATTTTTCTCCATTCCTTTTATATATTCATATACTTCTATCCAATTCTTACATCTCTTACCATCCCAATCTTCGTTCCAACTAAATACATCTCCGAAACAAATTTTTATAGCAGCATTACTTGTTATGAGATTGTCACTAACGTCATCTATAAAGATACCGTCTTGCATTGATACATGACTCTTATCTTTGTAGAACGGCATTTCAACTGGAATAAAGTCGGCATATGGAAAATTCTTATCTATCCATTGACGTTTAAGCTGAAGATTTGGATATGATCCAGACGAACAAAATATTATCTCGTAATTATGTTTGTCATGAAGTTTATTGATAATCCACTTGCTACCCATCATTAATTTGACGGTTGTAAAGAACCTCGGCATATTAAAGTATTTATCAATATACTCTCGAGGTTCTAATGACAACTCATCAAAATCCCACGTTTTAATATCCGATGGGTTTATCATCTTAAAATCTTTATACATAATATGGTCGACGTTATATAAGCTCGTTATGGTAAATACTGTATCAAAAACGACACCATCTAAATCTATAAAAATTTTTCTCATTAAAGTTTTTCCTTTATCCTATCAATCAGAGATTTCTTTACTTCATCATTAAACATATGATTTATAAGACCATTTACCTCTTCTCTTAAACCACCCATATTGCCGGGATTGATTATCTTGTAATCAAACTTAAACTCATCTAGGGCAGTTTCAGAAGGGTGTTGACGTTGTTCCTCTGTTAAATGATTACTGTAATTCGGTCTATTTACATAAACAGAAATACAATCAAAATCTTCTTGCATAAGTTCAATTTCATTAGGGAATCTGCAGTCCGGTATGATTACAAAATCCCATTCATTTGGAAACAGATTTAATATGGACTTTATAAAATCCACCCAATAGTTTGGTTGTTTTTCTCGTATAGTATCTGTTCCAACTTTTTGTAATAGGCTTCGTCCTTCTTCGTTCTTCTTGCCATCCCAACCGAAGTAATTTTTGCAAATATATTTAAGCAAGTCGGCATAATGCGTAATCAATACGCTATACCCCAAATCTTCAAGTTGTTCTTGCAATAATTTAGCAGTAGTATCTTTACCATGTTCAGCTTTTGCCGATATTGTTATAATAGTCAATTTAATTTACTCCTTTATTCGATAACGTATACTTCATAATTACCGGTAAGAGCATATGCTTCAGATGTACTGTCAACAAAGACATCTATTACATTGCTCGACATTCCACCCGTATCTTCGACAACTCTCTCTCCGATACCTTCTATATAAACTCTTGTTCCCATTGGTAAAGAATTACTTGCTACGGTATATCCAGATGTCGGATAGTTACCATTTGCACAAGGATTTCCGGTAGCAACATAACCAGTACACTTATATGTACCTAAATATGAACCATTGGTGTCAGAACTACCCTCGGTAAGTTCTGGCTCACTAGCAACCTCAACAGTAGGTTGTGCTTGTGGTTGTGGTGCGGAAACACTTGCTTTCTTTGAAGAAGTCTTAGCCTCAGATTTCTTCTTCTCGGCTTCTTCAGCCTCTTTTTCTCTCTCTTCTTCTTTTTCTTTTAAATCTTTGACATCATCGTTAACGTCCGAAATATCTTTTTCAAGAACCATAGTGGCATCCGTAACGCTAGATATGTCATTTTCTAAAGCATCTGTACAACTGTGTAATTCATCCTGTAATTCATTATTCTGCTGCTCTAAGGCAGCGACTCGATCATTTGATTCATCTAGTTTTGCAAGCACTGCATACATTGCACCTGCAAATAAAATGCCAAGTGCTACAAAACATCCTACGTTAATAATTATACTCTTCATAATTTAATTTACTCCTTCATTCTTTATGAGTACTTAGCCTATACACTTTTATTATAACATCTTTTATTCTAAATAGCAAGCAATTTAATTTACTCTTTTATGGCATATTCGTAAAGCCACCATTCTTTGTCTAGATAATCTCGCGTCCATTCGCCATCTACCATCTTAGCCTTAGGCTCTTGCTTACATTTAATCATCTGGAGTAAGTCTCCTTCTGCGAATGGTGTATCTTTAAATGTGTTCTTAACGTGGAAATCTCGCCCTTTCTTATTCTTCCGTACTTTCATAGGGCAAGTTTTACCATTATTTAAACAATAGGCTACAAACTTTGGAGAATAATTAGTGTTAAGATTAGTAACTACAACAATATTCTTCGGAATCTCCGGATTAACATAGTCTATATAAGACAGAAATTCTTGCTGATATTTAATCTTATCCTTTATAGAACATGGTGTGCCGTTGTATTGGAGATTAACCAAAAGATTATATCCATCTACTCCCTTATATTCTGCCTCAGATACCTTGGTGGCAAACTTTTGTTTGATGTCCTCAGGCATCTTAGATAACTCAAATAACTTTGGATAGTTATAGCCATTAAATGTACCATCCTTTTTATGTCTCTCGCATTTACTAAGATATGTTTTAAAAAGGACTTGCTGATCCATGTGGTTCTCAAAACCTTTTAACATCGCCTCAACATTAACTTCTTTAACCTCGGCTGGTTTAAATTCTGTACAATATTGCTCGGTAAATTGGTAATCTAGTCCAAGTTTTGATTGCTTTATGTTCTTCTTAAACCCTTTCTTCTTATCATATAAACGATTAAAGATGTCGGTCTTCCACAATAATTCATTTATTTCGCCAAAGTCAGAGAAGTAATCAAGCTTAATAAGTATGTCAAGCTGACGAGAATTACACGAAGTTTTCTCGGTAACGTCTATAAGTAAGTCTATAAAGTTATCATACACACGACTTTGGGATAATGTGTATAATTCCTCTGAAACGGTATTATTAAGATTTTTTATAGATGCAACACCTTTATATATTCTCTTATTGGCAGCATCGCAAGCATAATCTGCACGAGAGTGACCGAATTTAATAGGAACTATTTCTACTCCAACCTTTTTTGCATAATCAGTAACCGCCGTAGTCTTATCACTATTGTCTTTATTTATATTAAGGCAACAAGTAATAAACTCAGTTGGATAGTAATATCTAAGATATGCACAAGCATACCCCATAAAACTGTATGGCTGCGAATGGTTTAATGAAAAAAGATATGAACTAGCATCTTCTATAACCTGAATAAATGCAACAATGTCTTCTTCAGATTTCGTCTCAGATATGTCATATTTATCCTTCATAGTTTTAATATAACCATCAATATAATGGTTTTCATTACCGTTAAGATATCCGCCATTTTTTATTATCGGGATAAACTGATCAGTTCCTGTTTTTTTAGCAAATCCTCGTCTAACAATATCTGCTTCACCCATAGTAAATCCGCAATACTGATGAAGAAATTCTATGATTTGACACTGAAAAACAAGATAACCAAATGTATTTGAAAGAAATTCATCTATAGGCTTTGAACCAGTTTTTCTAACCACACCATTAGCTAAATCATCTCTATATGATGCTCCCGCAGGACGTATAGCAGAATTACCAATAGATAGTAATGTCATCTTATCAATGTTAAGACCAGCTTTTTTATATTTGTTTATTGTATTATCTGATAAAAGTTTACGAATATAATCTTGCCCTGTATCAGATTCCCATTGAAAACATCCGGTTGTATTATCTCGCATAGAATTCCATACATTATCATCATATATATTCATATTATCGGGTAATACCATGGGGATATTAGCCATCTTACATGTTTCACTAATAAGCTGAATAGTATCCAATTTGAGTAGGTCAAGCTTTACATAGTTAAGACTATCAACTTCTTTCATGTATAATTGGCTAACAGGAAATGGATCAGTAGCCGTGCTACATAATCCTATCGCATCGTCAATAGATTCAGGAGATACGATCATTCCACAAGGGTGATTACCAATTGATACGACGCATCCTCTTACTAAATCTACATATTGAAATACCTCGGAGTATTTCTGTCTGGCTAGTTCTTCAGATTCTTCAAATAACTTTAAAACCTCCTCTGTTATTTTTAAATAATTACCCGAAGCTTTATCTACCTCTTTTTGTAATCCGTCTGGCATCGGATAGCCGTTATATACTTCACATGATTTTTGCCAAGAGTCATATTCTTTCTTCCACTTTGAACTTAACTTATCATAAAAACTTATATTTTTATATAGTCCTCTACATACATCTCTTATAGCACCCTTATCAGCTATAGTATTAAATGTGATTATATCGCTACAATATAAACCATGATGATTAAACACATATTGCTTAACCTCATCTATTCTTGATGGTGGAATATCAGTGTCTATATCACTAAGACTGACACGTTCTACGTTCATGAAACGCTCAAAGTTAAGCCCAAACTTAATACTATCCATTTCGGTAATACCAAGCAACCAAGCAACAACACTACCGTTAACTGAACCTCTACCATATCCGGTTTGAATATCTTGGGATTTACACCAGGATATAACATCTTCCATAAGAAGCATAAAGTCTATGGCTTCATTGTGTTTGTATGCTTCCATCTCATATTCTATCCTATCGAGGTATTCTTGATAATTTGGATATTTATCTACTCCTTTATCAATAATACCTTGCTTAATCTTATCTCTAAGTAATTGCTCCGGATTATCCCAAAGATGTGGATATTTATAACTTCTGTCCATAATAAATTCTTCAATCATATCAGCCATTATGTTAGTATTATTAATAGCTTCTTTAACCACATCGATAGGTAGCACACCTTGTTTTTCATATGCAGCAACAAGTTCGTCATAAGTTTTAAACGACAAATCCCAACCATCTTCGTTATCAAAATGGATGTTTTTGGCTTTCTGAAGGATACTTCTACCACGCATATGCTCTTCGTTTAACGCATGTGTGTCGGTACCAGTAATCATCGGTATATTAGTTTCTTTAGATAACTTCCATAATGCTAAATTATAATCTTTTTGGGATTGCACATTATGGTGTTGTATTTCAAGAAAGCACCTATTCTTATTAGCTACTAGAAACGAAATAAAACGTTCCTTAAGAGGAGCGTTGTCTGAAGCAAGAATCGAAGCTAAACATGCAGTACATATTATAATATTATTAGAAGTATTAATAAGCTCCTCAAATGAAATTCTTGGAGCATAATAAAAATGATTATCTTCACGATTAAAGGCAATGCTTGAAAGTTTATTTAATTCTTTAACGCCATCATAATTCCGGGCTATAAGAACGCAGTGATAGTTATCACGTATCTTCTCGTCTAAAGATTCCGTAACATAAAATTCTTCTGCATGTATGTATTTCATACCAGCTTTTTCTACCGCTTCTTTTTTCTTAAGCCACTCGAACACCGATCCATGCTCACTGAACGCCATTGCTTTCATACCGAGAGATTTTGCATAATCAACATACTCTTGATAACTTGTAATTGAGTCTATATTTGTAACCCCATTACTAAGCATAGTATGCAGATGATATACTACATAATTATTATCCATATTTATATCCTCACATATTCTAAGAACTGTTCAAAATCACTATAGGCACCCACATCAATGTCGAGATTTTCCTCAGGATAAACAGTATACCATCTTTTCTTATTAATCTTATCCCACATATTATCTCTGATTTTTCTAACCAGTAATCCCGATTTAATCACAAGAGGGCGTAGATTTCTATCGCAAACGATTCTATCTACACCCACATACATAAACACTAAAGATTCTTCCATAAGCACCTCCTATTGTTTTGTTTTATACCAAACAATCAAATCTCCATCTTCGACCTTATAGTCTATTATCTCATCATCAAAGGAATGTTCGTCGCCATCCAGAGGTATTAACTTTGGAAATGGCTTATCTATATACCGACATTGTCCTACAAAGATATCAGTATCTCCTTCATCCGGCAGAGATATAATTGTTCTGCAGACTATTAACTCAAAGCTTTGATTTAGTTTTTCCAATACGTTACCTAAAGTCACTTGCCACACCTCCATGTAATATGTGAATAGCCTCTTGTGTCATCTTATCATTAAGACTACCATTTTCAGAATAAAAATCAGTTGCAACCCAATGTGGAGAAATATCGTAATATCCAAAGTCATAGAAATATTCATCATCAAGCACCACCCAAAACTCTATGCCTAAATCTTTATGTTCTTCTAACCATGTATGTATTTCACGACCCCTGCTCTCTCCACTACGACTCAGATCTGGAGTGACATCAAATATTTTTAATCCTTGTTTTGCTAACTTATTGTCTAGATATTCCCTATGATGCTCTAATGAATCGCCGTATCTGGTAAATCCTAGTCTCCAAGTAGACGATAATACTATTCGGCAATCCTCCGTAGAATCAACTATTTTACGGAGATTTGCCACATACTTATCGTCTATACCAATAAATCCATCACATGACTCCGTAGTAAATTGGTTATTGAGTATGCCGTCTACATCAAGGAAAATAATACTTACTCCCATATCAATTTCTCCTCCACATCCTGCATAAAGTCATCAAGCTTAGGTGGATTGACTTCTATATCTCCATCTTCTAATTTATACTTCTTTTCTCCAGTTTCTTTATTAATGTAGTATTCAAACCAACCATCATTCCATTTATAATACTGATTCATAATTAGTACCTTTCATTTGCCAAACAAGCTTCATAATATGCATCCAACATTTTTTGTCCGGCTTGTAGCTGCGCCCATATTTCTGCTATGTCTTCAGCATCTATACAATCGAATAATCTTCCACCTATGCTACGTAACTCGTATCCTTCGTCATCTAGATGAAATAAGCCAATAACGTAACAGGATTTATGGGTTGAATCATTATATTTAATTAGCTCAATAGGACAATCCTCTCGAATTTTACTATTCGGATTCTGCCAATCTTCCCGAATCGTTCTAATTGCATAATCTTTAAATTCCCAAGAAAATTCCAATCTTTCATTATATGTATCAATAGGTTTGCCCATTTTTAATTTTCTCCCTCGTTCATTATCTCTCTAACATATGGTAGGTCTTTAAGTATTGCCACAAAATCATTCCATTCATCAAGTTTGTGTCCGGTTCGTTCTTTAATTATCTTAAACACCACCTCGTAACTCATATTAATGGTACGCTTTTGATTATATGATGATGGCAACATCTGTATTATCTGCCACCAATCTTCTTTATTTTTTGATTCCAAGTATTTATCACGATAGAAATTCATTGTATTAATACATTCCTGAAGAGTATTAATTGAATGTTGAGTAAGATGTTCAGTACTAAAATCATCTAATGTAAATTCTTTAGCATGTATCTTGTGCATTGTACTTGTTGATACTTGACTCTTACCAACAGTATAACGGTCAAGCTGTTTCCAAAGGTACAGAGGAGCTGTTATATCCATCCATGTCTGAATCATACGAGCGTATGTCCTATGTTCTACTCCGGCTTTATACAAACGCTGCAGTAAATCTAAATCATTGTCTCCTATAACAACTGGGTAATATTCTGCCTCTAATTCATTTTTATCATCCCAATATGTCTTTACATCAAATTCACTATCACTCTTATTCCAACTATTCATGGGATTTCGACTTGCCATTATTGCAGATTCAAATCCTGCCGTCTTAATATTTTCAACTTTAATCATAATTTAATTTACCCCTTTTTCTCTATGTAATCTTTCAGTATCCTTTATTTATTGGCATTTTAACCTCCAAAAATATCTCCGAATATACCACCAAAGGCTTCGTTAAAATCAACCTTATTAAAAGGCTCCTTTGTCTTTTTGGCAGGTGGTACAACCTTGTGTATTCCCTTCGAATTACGATAGATTCTAAATCCAGCTTTCTTAAAGATATTACATTCATTAACATACTTGTCTATTTCATATTGATACAATCTATTTAATTCCTCTTCTATCGCCTGTACATTCATTAATCCACCTCATCACTATTATTATAATCTCCAATATGGATAATCAGATTATTAATTACGTTTACAGTAGCTACTATCCACAACGCCACATAATCCAATATCCGAACATCTCCCATCATAAGAACATCGATGCCTGATATTATAAGTGACAGTATTATAAGTATGCTCAGAATCATTTGTATAATGTCGTACTTCTTATTCATATTCTATCTCTCCTTATTTATTTAATATTTTAAATACTAAGAATGCTATTAAAATTATCACAATTGTGATAATCATTGAGATCCATATCGGACTTAACACCCATACCCAAGACCAATTAATAACCTTACAAAGCTTAAGTGTAATAAAAACGATTGTAAGTAATCCCGAAAAACCGATACCTGCGCCAGAAGCGCCAACAGTGCTCTTACCTTCCATTTAATTTACTCCTTTCTAAATATTCATATCCCTCTATAATATCGTCACGTATATCAATATCTTTCTTTAATTCTGCAAGTTTGCAATCAAATTCATAACGCAGCTTGCGATAATATTCTTTGTTTTCATATTCCATGTGTTCAACTTCATTAAATAATTCTATTGATATAAATAACAAAATTATAATTATAAAAGCTAAAATACTATAACCTATCATTCTTATAAGATTCCTCCATTGATTTAAAACAATCTTCCAACATCTGTGCTAAGAACTCAGATGGTACTATTCCACCCATCTCGCCTTTATATTTCCACGCTAATCCCCTATGTAGGTGTTTATACCAATTTGCTTCAAAGTCCTTATATTTAAAGTTTGGGAGCCCTATAAGGGTATCGTCATCGCCCCAATAATAACCCCTAACAGTAAAGGTATCGTCCTCATAATTCACTCCAGAGTTCTCAAATGGTGTTGAAATTATTTTCTGATGTTTATTCCAAGAGAGCCTTTCCATTTCTGCACGTATCGCATCTAAAACGGCTTGTATTAATAAATCCATTATCTTACCTCCACTTGATCCTCAGGATGATTTTTATTCCACCAAATACGAATTTTATCGGCAGTATCTTTAATATTGTATTCGATGATTGATTCTTCACCATTTGAATATCTTTTTACTCTGCGAACATCTTCTATTCTTGGATTTTCATCACATACAATTTCGTCATATTCAAACTTACTACCCCTACGCCATTTCTTCTCATAACATTTAGGACACACCGGAAGCACCCAACCCATATCTGTAATATGAGTATCGGGGCGACCACAGAAGAAACAAACGTGTTCAGATATGCGTTCATATTTATATATAATCTCATCGATTTCTTCAGTCGAATAGCTAGTATATAAACGATGCTGTCCAAATTTTTCCTTTTCTTGGAATATCATAAAATCTTTCAGTCCTGCACGATTTACTTCATCGCCAAGTTCTTTCATATACATATTTCCATAGGCTTTTTCCCATCCCGGGGAACATCCCCAATCAATCCAAGTATAATCATAATCTTTTAAGACTTTACCCGACCAAACATTCCGTGGGATTAACCAATAGTATTTTTTAGCCAACCTCTTATTTTTCATCTGAAGTTTTTTCTTACGTTTTCGTTCTTTTTTGGTCATAGTACACTCCTAAATATAAACTCGAATTACTGGAATATCATCACTACTGCCGGCACCAATGCAGACGGCTTTAACCAAATATGTCATTTGTTTATATTTTTCATCAACAACCTCGCTAAATTCATTAAATCCAATGTCAATATGATAATCTTTAGCAGTAATAAACATCTTTAATGTTTCGTTGATTGCAGTAGTATAATAAGCGGATACTAATGTTTCAACTCCGGTATCATCATTCAACTCAATTATTTTTACAAGCATAGCATCATTTCTATCCTCTGTTGTCATAATACACCTCACATGATCTCGGTAAAATTACAGTTAAGACAGAAGTATCTAAACTTCGGTGGGTTTGTCATATACTGTACTGAATAATCACGTTTAACACCACCATTGCAACGTGGACATTTATATAATTCCTTATTCCACATTTTAGATATATCTGTCTCCAACATTTCTTCACTCTTAATAAACTCTTCTCTTGTAGGTAAACTCATAATCTAACCCTCTCTTCTAATAATTTTCTGAACACTTCTTCTCCTCTATCGGCAGGAGATTCTTTTTCTCCGAGTAAACCATTTTTATCTTTAATTACTGACACTTTGGTAAACTTTTTTAACATCTGTATTTTAGGGTCTTTAATTATTGAACTAAACTTCTGATCAGAATCCCAAGCTATAATCACCTCATGAAATCCACTTTTTATCAATAACCTTAATTGTCCTTCTGATAGTGCAGAGGTTTCAGAAGCTACGGTGTTTGTTATTCCCCAACCATATGCTTTAATACAACTCTTTATTCCTTCAAAAATAATTAAAGACTTTGGTTTTAGTGGAGTGTCAAGTGCTTGCTGCCAACCTTGGAAAAAATCTGATTGTCCTATCTTTTGATAATTCATATACTTACTCAACCCTAGTTCCTTGTAAGCAGCAAGCCTTGTTCTTCCTTTTACTCCTATGAATTGTCCATCTGCATCAAACACTGGGTAGACAATTCTGTTTGCATTGTTATCAATGCGAATATTATAGATTCTTAGGGCTTCAGCCGTCATATCTTCTGCCAACCATTCTTCCGGCAGTTCGTCAGAATATTTATCTAAGTAATCTGACGTAAAATCTAAAACTTGTCTGTCCAACTTAGACATTCTAGTTTTATTATCTTTATTTTTCTTTAATCCCTTTAAGAACTTTACCGATTCAGATTCATACCATTCTGACATATCTATATCAGAATTAGTTATATCTATGACCTTTTTGACACTATCAATAAAGCTTATATTCTCCTTCTTCATTATCCAGTCATAGATGGAACTGCCGGAGTCACATCC
>OCTX012268082.1_pt1 | contig 14743 bp, 12 predicted proteins | sample 1539691 | NCBI WGS metagenome assembly OCTX01 (sample SAMN02144231, study PRJEB22623) | gut metagenome | biome: sheep rumen | host: Ovis aries | place: New Zealand | reverse complement strand
CCCGCGGTCGCGGTGATTCCGAGGGTTTCATAGATGTCCAGGATCATCCGCTTTGCCAGCTCCCGCCCGGTCAGCCCGTAGGTGCCAAGGTAGGCGGTCGCGTCGATCATCACCTCGTCAATCGAGTAGACGTGGATATCCTCCGGTGCGATGTATTTGAGGTAGATCTCGTAAACCCGGCTGCTGTAATCCATGTAGAGCGCCATCCGCGGCGTCGCGGCGATGTAGTCCGCCTTAAGGCGCGGGTCGGCCGCGAGCTCCCTTGCGTCTGAGGAGCTTCCGGTAAATTCCCGCTCCGGGATCTTCCTAAGGCGGAGCGTGTTGACTTCCTTCATTTTCCGGACGACCTCGAAGAGGCGGGCGCGGCCCGGCAGCCCGCAGGCCTTGAGCGAGGGCGAGACCGCGAGGCAGATCGTCTTCTCGGTCCGGGAGACGTCCGCGACCACCAGGTTTGTGGTCAGCGGGTCGAGCCCGCGCTCCCGGCATTCCACGGAGGCATAGAATGACTTCATATCGATCGCAAGAAATGTCTTCTCTGTTTTCATGCCTCCTCCTCTCCGGCTGCCCGCTCTACTCCTTTATATCATATTGCCGAGAATAGTTCAAACTGCTTCGCGCATTTCCTGCGAACCTGCCGGTTGCCGAAACGTCCCGAATCCCCTATAATTAAGAAGGAAAATGAACTGCTCCCGGAAAGGAACCTCACTTCATGGAATACTTCTGGTACGTGATCGCCGCCCTCGGCGCGGGCGTCGGCACCGGCCTCGCCGGCCTCTCCGCCGCCACCGTCATGGTCCCGATCCTGATCGTCCTCTGCCCGTCCTTCTCGGGCGAGACCGGGGCCTACCAGGCGACCGCCATCGCGCTGGCCTCCGACATCCTGGGCTCCGCGGTCACCACGGCGACCTACATCCGCCACAAAAATATCGACCTTAAGCGCGGCGCCGTCATGCTGGTCTCGATTATATCCATGTGCACCGTCGGCAGCTACGCGGCTTTCCGCGCCGGCAACGTCGTCCTCGGCAGCTTCACGCTGATCCTCACCTTCTGCATCGGCATCCGCTTCCTCGTGAAGCCGGACACCAGCCGCAGGATCACCGCCGAAAAGGGCGAGAAGCTGGACATAAAAGGCATCGCGATCTCCCTCTTCTTCGGTCTCACGATCGGCTTCGGCACGGGTTTCGTCGGCACAGGGGGAGGCATGATGATGCTGATCGTCTTCACGGCCTTCCTCGGCATGGAGCTGAAGACCGCGGTCGGGACGAGCACCTTCATCATGACCTTCACGGCCCTCATCGCCTCGGTCAGCCACATCCTGATCCACCCTGCGATCCTGCTCGAAAAATGGCACGTCATGCTCCTCTGCATCGTCATCGCGACCGTATCGAGCCGCGTCTCTGCCGGCTTCGCGAACAGGGTGCCGAACCGCACGGTCGGTCTTGCGACCGGTGCCGTCCTCACCGTCCTCGGCGCGGCCATGATCCTCCTCTACTACAGGGACTTCTTCTTTGCGAACCCCCTGGCCGCGGACACCGCCGCGACCTTCGGGACCTACCTCGTCTACATTCTCTCCCTTGCGGCTGCGCTCATCCTCCTGCACGCGCTGGTCCGGATCCCGAAGGACATTTTCCGGAAGCTCCTGCACGTCGCGGCCTTCACCTCCTCGATCTTCGTGGTCCTGACCGGCCGCGGCTGGCTCCCCGAGACGCTCACGCTGGTCATCTTCGCCGCCGTCGTCTACCCCGCTCTCTGGCTTGCGGAGGGCTGGAGCGGCTACAGCGCCCTCTTTGTCGAGAAAAATCCCGGCGAGATCCGCTCGAGCCTCCTCCTGCTCTTCCTCTCCCAGGCAGCCCTCGCGGCCTTCGCCTGCGGTTTTCTCAGGAAACCCTTCGTCCTGATCGCGAGCACCGCCTCCTGGGGCCTCGGGGACATCGCGGCCGCCTGGGTCGGCCGGCCATTCGGTCGCCACAAGATCCGCCTCTTCTTCGCGGATCACAAAAAATCCTGGGAAGGCAGCCTCGCCATGGCGGCGGTCGCCTTTCTCGCCTGCCTGATCTCGCTCCTGCTTGCGTCCCCTTACCGGGGGCTGCGGGCGGTTTTCATTTCCCTGGTCATCGCGGCTGTCTCCTCCCTGACGGAGATGGCGAGCCACGGCGGCCTCGACACCGTGACAGTACCCGCGGCGGACGCGCTCGCCCTCGCCCTCCTCATACGATTCCTATGAAAAATAACACCAGCCGTCGGCGCGGCAAGGACCGTTCTGCGTAAGAAGCGCGCCATCAAAAAAGGAGGAAAATGAAATGATATCCATTCTCCTCCGTCTCTTCCTCGCTTTTCTGAAAATCGGCGCCTTCAGCTTCGGCGGCGGCTGCGCCGCCATGCCGCTCATCGAAGAGCAGGTCATCGCCCGGATCATTCTTCCGAAATGATCTCTCCCTCGGCCTCCGGATCGTCCAGGATGATCTCCCCGATGCCGGCCGCCCTGATCGTGCCGCTCTTCGGGTTCTTGATGCTGATGACAGTCGAGCTGATCTCCGCGTCCACCTCGGATTTCTCGAAGGCAAGGTCCGCGTCGATCATTTTGCAGTTGACGAGCTTAAGCCCCCTGCAGTAGCAGAGCGGCTGGGTCCCGATGATCGTGCAGTTAATAAAGGTCACATTTTCGCAGTACCAGGCCAGGTACTCGCCCTTGATCGTGCTGTCCTTTACAACCACGTTTTTCGCGTGCCAGAACGCGTCCTTCGTGTCGAAATTGCAGTTTGAAAATTCCGAGTCCGTGATGTACTGGAAGGAGTATTTTCCCTTGAGGGTCACATTTTCAAAATGAAGCCTCTCCGCGCGCAGCATGAAATACTCGCTCTCCGCGCTCGTGTTCTTCATCGTGATCCCGCGCACCGACCAGCCGAACTCCGGGGAAATAATATCGCACCCTTCGATCACGACGTCCGCGCACTCGCGAAGCGCCTTGATCCCGTGCATCTTCGTGCTTACAATGCGTACATTGCGCGAGTACCAGAGCGCCGCCCTGCAGAGAGGCGTCATCTCCGAGCCGCTGATCGAAAGGTTCGTATCGTGCCAGAAGGGGTAGCGCAGGTTGAAAAATGAATCCCGGACCGTCACGTCCCGGCTCTCCTTCAGCGCGCTCTCGCCGTCCGCGGGCCCGTCGAAGCGGCAGTTCACCACCTCCGCGCCGCGGCTCCCGTACAGTGCTCTCTCCTCGTCAAATGTCCGGTCCCTGTATACTTTCATAATAAAACTCCTCTGTCCTTGTTGATGTCGGTGCCATTATAGCGTGTTCCGCGCAAAAAGGCAAATAAAAACCTCAGCCCTTAAGCCCTGCCGCATCCCCGGCCAGCAGCGCCGCGCCGTAAAGCCCGGCGTCATCCCCGAAGACGGACCAGGCGACGTTGATGTCCGGCATTACCATGTAGCGCTTTGCCTTTTCGAGCGCCTTTGCGACGTACCAGCGGTTATGAAGGCCGATCGACCCGCCGATGATGTAGACGTCCGGGTCGATCATGTAGTAAATGTTGGCGATGCCGCGCGCGAGCATTTCCGAGGTCTTTTCGAGGATGTCCGCGGCGTCCTCATTTCCCTCGTCATAGAGCGCAAAAAGGTCCTTCGCGAACATCTGCCGCCCGAAACGCTCCGTCGCGATCCGCTCCATCGCGGCGCCGCCCGCGAGCTCATTGAGGGAGCCCGGGTTCGCGCTCCCGTGGTGATAGGGGTCGTCGCTCACGATCACGTTGTAGAATTCCGCGGTGTTGCAGTGCGCGCCGTTGATGAGCTCTCCCTTGTAGACGAAGGAGCCGCCCATCCCGGTCGACATCCCGAGGAAGACGACCGAATCATAGCCTTTTCCGGCTCCGATCCTGGCCTCCGCGAGGCCGGCGAGGTTCCCGTCGTTGTTGACGGCCGCGGGCACGCCCATGCGCTCAGCGAGGAAGTCCGCCACCGGGAAATTGTCCCAGCCGAAGAGATTCGGCGGGTTGAGGATCATGCCGCGCTTAAGGTCCAGAGGTCCCGGGCTCGCGATGCCGACCCCGCAGTACTCATAGTCCCTGCTCTTTAAAAATCCCACAAGTTTATCGAGGTTCCCCGCCGCGCCGAGCGTCCGGTCGTTGGGGACCTTGAAGACGTCCAGGATCTTCATTTCCTCATCGAATACCGCGGTCCGAAGCGACGTCCCGCCGATGTCCACCGCAATCCTCTTCATGCCTGACCTCCTTCTGCTGCCTTCCATCCTCTCCCATCCTCCTTCATTTGCTTCTTTAAGCATACCATTTTGCGGTTCTCATAACAAGCGGCAAATGAAAACACCCGCCGCGCCCGCAGCAGGTGTTCTCATTTTTCACAGGTACTGCAGCATGCAGTCACAGATTTCCTCCGCCAGCTCTTTTCCGCCTCTTCCGAGGACGAAGGAGACCTTCTTCCCGTTTCGAAGCTCCAGGACCAGGGTCCCCATCATGCCGGCATATTTTCCGGTGCGCACATCCGCGATATCGGCGAACTCATAGACGTCCACCGGGTTCTTCTTCGCGCCGTTTCTCGCGATCACCGCCCCGACGATCGGCCCCAGCATGTAGCCGCGCTGGTCGCCGGTCTTTTTCTCGAACTCCAGCCGGTCGTCATAGACATAGAGCTCGCCGGTGCCCGTCACCGGGCCGATGGCGCCGCCGCCGTTGTAGCGGGAGACTTTCTCCGCCTGGTAAAGCAGTTCCCCCGTCACCGGCGGAGCAGCCGGCTGCCGGTAGACCGGCCCGAAGTCCCGGGGCTCGATCTCCTGCCGGAAATTCTGCTGCCTTGCGCCGGCCTGCGGCGCCGGCCCGCCGACACCGGTCGGCGTGCCGCACATGTTGCAGAACTTAGCGTGGTCGGGGAGCTGCGCCCCGCAGTTTGAACAGAACATGGCCTGCCTCCTTACTTTTTCCGTCTCTTTCTCAAAAATACAATTATTACGAAAACGCTCATCACCGCCCCGATGATGAGCCCGTAAAGGACGGGTTTTCCCGCCGGCGTGTTGTGGAACTCGACCGGCCCATACTGATCCGGCACCTCGATCGTCTCCGGCTCATCGACCCAGCGGTACTCATACGCGATGAACACCCGCGTCTCCCGGCCCGGCTCATCCTGCGTGCCCACGACGGCGTACAGCTTCTGCCCGTCCTCCTCACCGGCCGGGAATCTGCCGCGCAGGTCGATATAGTACTTTCCCGCGGACCCTTCGGAAAATGTCATGTTCTCATGCACGCCGAACCGCTGGACCTCCGTCCCGTCCGGCTTCTTAAAATACGAAATGACTTCCGGCTCAAACCCGTACCTGCCCTCTCCGGGCGTCACCTCCGCGATCACGACCGACGCCGTGACCTCTCCGAATTCCTGATCCTCGTCCGGCGAGCGCACGATATTGACGCCGACCGCGAAGCTGTCCTCCGCGTAACAGCGGTCAGGGAACCAGTAGGGCGTCACAGTGTAAACGGCCTGCTCTCCGCCGCTGTCCGTGAAGGTGAAGATGATGTCCTTTTTTTCATTTTCGAGAGAGGCCAGAACGGTCACGCCGTCCGCGGTCCGCTCCTCGTCGATTGAACCGAAGTACAGCGTGTCGGTGTGCTCCCAGTGGCCCGGCTCAGTGCGCGTGTAGCCCGGCTCGACACCGATGCCGGCGCCCGGAGGCACCTCCGGCAGACCGTCCGCGGCCGCCGCGCACACAGTCGCCGGCAGCATAAGGACAAAAAGCAGGGCGCCCAGTAATCTCTTCATGCTGCCTCCTTTAAGGCCGGCAGACCGCCGCGAGCCCCATGCTGTCCTCTTCGTCCCAGCCGCACTCGTAGGTGCCGATGCCGTACTGCTTCCCGTTGTACTCGTACCACTGCACGATGCTCAGCGTGCTGCCGTATTCATCCATAAGATCCATGATACAGCCGTGGTAGAAGCCGCCCTCGAACGGGTTGCTGTTGGCCGCCGAGAGGTCCTCGAACGCGCCGCCGGCCTCGACCTTGCCGGACCAGCGCTGCGTGCAGAGGACGCCGGACTCGCTCATATCAAGATCAATGTTCCAGTATTCGCGGGTCGGGGCCGTGTTCGGTTTCCGCACGACCATGCATTTCCAACCTCCGGCGAGCCGCGTAAAATCCGTGATGACTTCCGCTCCCTCGGGGATCGCCGCGTTCACAAGGTTCGCCTCATGGTCATAAAACCAGAGAAAATCCTCCTCGCCCGGCAGCGCATCGGTCGAAAAGTCCGCCGCGGAGGCGGCTGTGCCTTCGTTCTCGCCGAGCAGCCATTTTTCGTCCCATTCCGGGACGCCTTCTCCGGTCGTTCCGGCAGATCCGCTCGTCCCGGCATTTCCCGCCGGCACATTGTTCCCGGCGGTTCCGTTTGTCCCGGCTGTACCGGCATTTCCGCTGTTTCCGGTGGATCCGCTCTTCCCGTCATTCCCTGCCGGCCTGATCGTGACGGACGTCGGTCCGCCGCTCTGGCTTCCGGTATCCTCCCGCGTTTTCAGCAGCATGCCGATCGAGGCTCTCGCAACACCGATCAGCAGCGCAATGACCGCGCAGACCGCGATGATCTTCACGATGCTGATCTTCCCTGCGGGCGGTTTTGCCGCATAGGGATTCTGCTCTTCGATCTCCTGTATCGCGTCCTGATACGGCGGCTCATACTGATCCGGCTGCATGTCAGAAAGCCGTGTACCGCACTCGTCGCAGAACTTAGCCCCTTCCGGCAGCTCCTTTCCGCAGTTCGGGCAAAACATATCTAAGCCCTCCTTTCAGGTTATGCGTCCCCGCCTCACACCCGGGTTCCGCAGTTCATGCAGAATTTGTCGCCGGGTGCGAGCGGTTCTCCGCAGTTCATGCAAAATGCGCTCCTCGCCGCAGACGGTGCCGGCGGCGCGGAGAGGATCGGCGTCCCGCAGTTCATGCAGAATTTGCTCCCCGTCTCGTACGGCATGCCGCAGTTCGGGCAGACGTTCAGCTGCGGTTCCGGCTCGGGTTCCGGCTGGGGTGCCGGCTCAGGCTTTGCGTTCACCTGCGGCTTCGACGCAGGCCAGGGTGCCGGTTCAGGCTTTGCACTCTGCTGCGGCTCCGGCGCAGGCCCGGTCCCGAGCGGCCAGATTGTGACTTCCGCCCCGGGCTCGCAGTCGATCCGGATCCCCTCTTCGGCTTCCTCCGCCTTCAGGAGCTCGCTTCTGACCGCCTCCAGCGCTTCGATCGCCTTCTCTACGGCGTCAAGCAGTGCTTCGTTTTTCATTTTCCGCCTCCTTATCGTTCAGGTTTACTGCGCCGGGCTTCCGTTGTACTGGAAGCCCGCGACTTCGACGGTGTCGTCCTCATTGGCCAGCGATCCGGTAAATGTCTCCGACTGGCCGCCCACCGTGATCCGGACCAGGTAATTGCCGGCGCGGTCCGGGGTGCGGTCCAGATAGTTGTTGACGTAGACCCAGTACTGGCCCGGCACCGGGTTGGCGAAATAGATATTTTCAACCGGCGAGGAGGACAGGTTAGAGGACTCGGAGTTGGCGTCCACGTCGAGCTCGCCGCCCGCAGCGACCGGGTTGGAGTAGTAGATCTCCGTGCCGTCCGGCGTGAATACGTGCAGGTCAAAATCGTCCTCGCTGTCCCACAGCATGGAGATCGTGATGTCACCGGACATGGCGCCCGCTTCGCTCAGCGACTGGTCCAGGCTGCCTTCGTCGAGATCCGCAAGGCTGTCGAACTCGCAGATGAAGCCTCTGTGCAGGTGCTCGAGCGTATCCCCGTTGTTGAGGTCGTTCCACTGGTAACTGTCGTTGCAGATATGCAGGAAGAACTCGTCCTGTCCGTTGTTGTCCGGCTTGCCCGGGGCAAAATTCGAGTATTCGAACGACTCCCCGGTGACCCAGTTCCAGAGGCCGGTCATGCCGTAGCCTCCGATCCACGGTCTGCAGAAACGCTCCTTGTCTTCCGGGAATCTCGCGAAATAATCGTTCATCAGGTTTGCGAGATACTGCATCTCCTCAGCCGACGTGATCGTGACCAGATGGCCGCCCGCGCCGACGCAGATATCGCGCGCCTGGCTCCAGGTCATGGGATTCTCCAGATCCGCGTAGAATCTGTACCGGTGGCCCTGGAAGGTTTCTTCCGGATACTCCCTGGCTCCGCCGTAGTCAAACTCGAGGATCGGGATATCCGTGCCGGTGCCGTCGATCGTCCCCTCAAACGTCTGCGTCTGATCTCCGATCTTCACCCGCACGATGTAGTGCGTGGTCCCGTCGGTCCGGTCGCTGAACTCGTTGAGCCAGACCTTGTAGTGACCGTTCTGCGGGACGGCGAAGTAGATATTTTCCACAGGATCGAGGACTCTCTCGCTGCCGGCATTCCGGTCGACGTCGAGCGTGCCGCCGTCGGCGTTTTTATTTCTGTAGTAGATATGTCCGCCCGCCGGGGTATTCATGTGAAGATCCACGTCATCCCAGGAATCCCACGCGAGGGACACCGTGATATCGCCGACGCCCGCGTTCGCGTTCGAGAGCCGCTCGTTCATGCTCTCCTCGGTCAGAGGCGGGGTTGTGGGCTGCTGGCCCGCCGGCCGCACATAATCAAATTCGAAAATGACGATCTCGGTCCCCGTCGCGTCGATATCGCCCTCAAACACTCTCTCCTCGCCGGCCACATTCACGCGGACCAGATAATGCGTGGAGATATCCGGGGTCCTGTCCCGGTAGTCCCGGATATAGACCTTGTAGTGGCCTTCCGCCGGGTCCGGGAAGAAAATATTTTCAATCGGGTTGTCCACCAGCGAGCTCGCGTTCATGTCCACGTCGAGCGTGCCGCCGCCGGCGGTCTTGTTGCTGTAGTAGATATGGCTGCCGTCCGGCGTATCCATGTGCAGGTCCACGTCGTCGTGCGTGCCCCAGAGCATGGAGACCGTGATCGTGCCGTCCTGGGCCCCGGTGATCGTCCTCTGCTCGTTGAGGATCGACTCGCTCACAGGGTTGTTCGTCGACGGCGTGCTGCCGGTATTGCTGCCCGTATTGCTGCTGCCCGTATTGTTTATATTCTCGATCTCCCGCTCAATATCCTCGTGATGGATGGGCGGCGTCCACTCCTCGATATGCTGGTTCGGAACCTCGGGGCGCTCAAATCCGCAGTTCTGCGGGAAATTCTGGTTGATCTCCTGCTCGGTGAATTCTCCGTCGGTGTTCACCGGGAAGAAACATCCTCCGGGCACTTCCGGCGGCGTCACCGGCGTAGTTGTGCCCTTCTGGCCGCGGGAGATCGTAAAGCCGCCCACGCCGTCCAGGATAAACCAGGCCCGAAGGCTGGTCCTGTGGAACGTGATTGTCTGGTCGTTCGCGCCTTCCGGGTGCGTATTGACGGAAATGACCGAGGAATCCCCCGTCGGAAGGCTGTCCGCGATATCGCTCTGGTTCACCGTGACGGTATCGTTGCTGCCCATGACGATGGTGGCCCCGCTGTCCCCGACGTCCACAAGGACATCCGTATTCTGCACCGCAAGGCTCCCCCGCTTGATGTTGTGGGAGATCGTGCGCAGGCTGTGCGGCTCGCCGTTATTCAGCAGGGTCGTTCCACTCTCCGTCACCTCGCCGGAGAGAAATACAACCGTCGTGCAGGATGCCGCCGTAACTTCCGCCCTGCTGTTCCACTCGGCCATGGACGTCCCGCGGCCGTTGTAGACCTGCCGGAGCTCCCTGACCCTGGTCATGCAGGAGGTCACGTCGCCGGAGTACTGGTAGGCCAGCTGCCCGCAGCGGGTGACGCTCGTCTCCGCGTCGAGCGTCTCGCCGATCGCGTCCTGCCCTGATGCATCCGTGCCGCTCTGGACGGATTTGGCCGCCGCGCCTCCTATGGATTTGAGGCCTTTCATCTTTGCGACCGACCTCGCCATGCTGTCCATCTGCCCGGCGGCCTTGCCGGTCGCCTCCCAGGCGGCGAGACACCGGTCGAAGAGTTCATTCACCTTTGCCGGGTCGGCCGTGGTGATATCCGTCTCGAGGAGCTGCTCCGTGATGATCCTCGAGTAGAGGTAGCTCTGGGTCCCCAGGCTCGTCATCTCGCAGAGCCGGTTGAAGGCCTCCTCCGTCCTGTTTTTCCCTCCGCCGAACGGATGGAAGATGAGCTGGACCGCAACGACCGCCACCAGAAGAAGCGCGATCAGGGGGACGACCGGGAATTTCTTCTTCGGCTGCCTCTCCCCATAAGGCTGGCTGTAAGCCTGCCTGCTGCCGGCCGCCCTGCCCTGCTGACCGGCCCGCGAGGCGGTCTGCCTCCTCACGGTCTGCTGCCCCGGACTTGAATAGCCCTGCCTCTGGGGCCTCCCTCTCTGCGCGATCGGGGTTCCGCAGCTGGTACAAAACTTTGCCGCATCATTGATTTCCGCGCCGCATTTCGGACATCTCATAAGATTTCCTCCCTTCTTTATCTGAATTGCTTTCTAAATCATCGGCATATTTCACAAATTTATGATAGCAGATTCTCTATATAAAGGAAATCTTAACAAAATAAACACAATTGTCTTAATTCTGTTTCGCTTTTTTTCAATCCGAAATCGTGTTATGCTTCTGTCAGGGCTCCCCGGCCGGGGAGTCTTCTTACTATCCGGAGAGGTGGAAAAAACATGTTTGCCGAACGGCTGAATGAGATATGCCGGCTTATGGATACGCCGGGAAATACAGAGCTCGCCGCCGCCATGGCGTGCAAGCCCACCTATGTGAGCCTTTTCCGCCGGGGGAAGCGGATCCCCACGCCGGGATCCCGCGCGGCCGACAGGCTTCTCAAAGGCATTCTGATCCTGGCTGACGAAAAGCAGAAAACGGATCTTCTCTACCGTCTCACCGGCGTCGCTCCGCCCGCCGGGGAGGCGGCTCTTATGCCTGCCCTCGAGAGATATCTGCTCTCGGACGAAAAAACGCAGCCGCCGAAAAAGGCCGGCCGCCGGCCCAACACAACCGCGGAGGACGCCGCCCGCCTGGGCCGCCGTCTGAACGCCGCGATGGAGCTGCTGAACATATCCGGAGCCCGTCTTTCCAGACTGGCGGACATGGACGCTTCCGTCCTGAGCCGCTGGCGAAACGGGATCCGCATTCCGGTGACGGATCCGGACGCCCTGGAACGGGTCAGCCGCTGCCTGACGCACCACGCGGAAGCCCGGCACCGGCTGGACGCGCTCTCCGGGCTCACCGGCATCCCCGTACCGGAGCTCTCCTCCTCTTCGAAAATGTCCTCCGCCCTCGCCGTCTGGCTCTCCGATCCCGCTTCTGCGGGAGCATCCGCCATTGAAAGTTTTCTCCAGAAGATCAGCGGCATGCCCGCCCCGGTCATGCCGCCTCTCCCGGAGCATATCCCGGAAAATGATACGGGAACCCGAACCTACCGCGGTTCGGCAGGTCTCCAGGAGGCGGTGCTGCGCTTCCTTCAAACCTGTGCGGCGGAGAAAGCGCCGACCCTGCTGCTCTATTCCGACCAGGACATATCCTGGATGGTCCGCGATCCGGATTTCAGCCGCCGCTGGACCTCCCTGATGGCCGCCTGTATCCGGAACGGCTCCCGCATCCGGATCATCCACAATATCGACCGTTCTCTCGAGGAGATGACCGAGGCGATCGGCAGCTGGCTGCCCCTTTACATGACCGGACAGGTCGAGGGCTGGTACTGTACCCGCGAGTGCGGCCAGCGCTTCTCCCACACCCTGTTTCTGGCTCCCGGGACTGCGCTCATCTATAACTGGTTTGCCGGTGAGGGCCGGCAGAATGCGCTCTATCACTACGAGACGGATCCGGATGTGCTCGCCGAGTACGGGCAGGTCTATAAAGACCTTGCCGCCGTGTCCCAGCCTCTCATCCGGATGGATTTCCTCCCGCCGGAAGCCAATGTCCCGTATTACGGCAGGCAAGGTCTCCGGTCGGTCCGCGAGACACTGCCTCTCGCCCTGATGCCCCGGGATCTCGCGGAGCGCATCGCCGCCCGCCTCCCGGAAGAGGCGGACCGGACGCGTTTTATGGCTGACTGGGAGACGTGCCGCGATTTCTATATGACCGGCCTTAAGACCGACTCCGTCGTGGATTTCATCGTCCTCCCGGATGAGCGGCAGATTAAGGAGGACCGTTTTCCGGTCGATTACCTCCGCGGAACCGTCTTCTGTACCGGCAGGGAGTATGCTGCACACTGGCGGAGCGTGCTTGACGCGGCGGAACGCCGGCCGAATTACAGGCCGGTGCTTCTTTCGAAGGCGCCTTTCCCCCATGTCATGATCCAGATGATCAGCGGCGGCGTCACCATTGTCCGGACGGCCCCTGCCGTCACTGTTTTCACCGTCACACATCCGCTGATGCAGTCTGCATTTTACGCTTACATGGAAAAGCTCCGGCAGGGCTCCCGGGATGAGCAGGCCGAATGCCGCAAAACAATGGAAGCCCTGCTCCAGGGGTTCGGGGAAGGCTCTTGACCTTGCCTGCCGCATATCCTACAATAACCCTGCAGGATACCGACATCCGATCAAAGGAGGCTTCCCATGACCGCATCCCCGCAAAAAACAGATCCCTTTGAAATCCTCGCCTTCGGCAGCCCGGAGGCGGACACGCTTCTCATCCAGCCGGTCGACGACCACGACCTCGAGGTGATCGAGAGCGAGGTCTCCCACATTCGCGCCCTCACCAGCGGCCAGGCCTTCCGCCTCCTCGCGGTCAGGATCCGTGACTGGAACAAGGACCTCTCGCCCTGGCCCGCGCCGGCCGTCTTCGGAAATGACGATTTCGGGGACGGAGCCCCCGAAACGCTGGCCTGTATCCTTAAAAATGTCCTCCCCTCCCCGGAGGACGCCGAAAAGCAGGGGATCCGCCGCATTTTCATCGGCGGCTACTCGCTCGCCGGGCTCTTCGCGCTCTGGGCGGGTGCCCAATCCTCCCGCTTCGACGGCGTCGCGGCCGCGTCCCCGTCAGTCTGGTTCCCGCATTTTGCGGAATATGTTGAGAACAATCCCCTCCGCGTGCCGGCCGTCTACTTAAGCCTGGGCGACAAGGAGGAGAAGACGAGAAATCCCCTCATGCGTGAGGTGGGAAATGAAATCCGCAGGACGCATGCGCATCTTGCGGATTCGGGAATCGACTGTATTCTGGAGTGGAACAAGGGGAATCACTTCAAAGAGCCCGACCTTCGGACGGCAAAGGGCTTCGCTTTTCTGATGAACCGCTGATCAGGCACCGTTTGAAGCACTGCGGCCGCCCATATAGACCTGCCTGACAGCCAGTTTCTCATCGCACACGACAAAATCCGCCCTCTTCCCGGGCTCGATCGAACCGATTCGTGCGTCCGCACCGATCCTTCGCGCCGGGATGAGCGTCGCCGCCAGGATCGCTTCCTCCTCCGGGATCCCGAAGGAGACCGCATTTTTAAGACAGGAAAAAAGATCGGAGGCGGAGCCCGCGATCGTCCCGTCTTTAAGCCTTGCGACCCGGTCCTTTAAAAATACCGCCTGCCCGCCCAGCTCATACTGTCCGTCCGGCATCCCGCAGCAGCGGAGCGCGTCGGAAATCAGGCAGATCCGGCCCGGAAACAGCCTGAAGGCCATGCGCACCGCAGCCGGGTGCACGTGGAGACCGTCGCAGATGAGCTCCGCGGTCACATGTTCCCGCTCCGAGGCGGCTCCGATCACGCCGGGCGCCCGGTGATGGATCGGCGGCATCGCGTTGAAAAGATGCGTCAGGTGGCAGGCTCCGGCCTCAAATACCGCGGCTGCCTGCCCGTAATCCGCGTCTGTGTGCGAGACGGACACGGTGCAGAGCTTTGAGGCCTTCGCGGTGAACTCCGCTGCCCCGGGCAGCTCCGGCGCAACGTCCGCGATGCGGATCAGCCCGCCGCAGCCCGCGTAAAGACCAGAAAATCCGTCAAAATCCGGCGCGCGCAGCCACTCACGGTTCTGCGCGCCTCTCTTATTTTCCGAGAGAAACGGCCCCTCCATGTGGATGCCTTCAAGGCGGGCGCATCCGAAGGGCTGCTCATCGTGCAGATCCCTTGCCGCCGCAAACGCCCCTGCGAGCGCATCGTACGGGAGCGTCATCGAAGCCGGAGCAAAGCTGGTGATCCCGTGCGATGCGAGGTACGCCGCCATCCGGCGAAGGCCCTCCGGATCCCCGTCCGAGAAATCCGCGCCGCAAGCCCCGTGGACGTGGATGTCCACCAGCCCCGGGATCACCTTCGCGCCGGCAAGGTCCTCGCCGCCCCGGGCAAGTCCCGGAATGATCTCCGCGAAGACCCCGCCTTCGACCCTGAATCCGCCGTATACAAACCCGTCTGGCGTAAAGATTTCAGCGTTGCAGTACTGCATGTTCACTCCTCCCGGGACCCTGCTGTTCTCAGGCGCGCTCGCCCGTCTCCAGGAAATGAATTTCCTCCCCGCCGAGCGGCCTGTTCGCCGCCCTTACATTCTGCATCATCCGGGCGGGACTCGACGTGCTGACCAGCGCGCAGACCTGCATGCCGCTCCCGAAAATATAGCGCATCGCGATGTCCGGGACGCTCGTCCCCTGCTCGGCAGCCAGGATCTCGCAGCGATTTAAGCGCTGCATGTTGACCTCATAGAGATACCCCTTCTGCGCGGCGGCATCCAGCACCTTCTTCGCGCCTTCGTAGTCGCCGCTCTTAAATTTCCCGGTAAAAAACCCGCGGCCCATGGAGGAGTAGGCCAGGACGGGCATTTTCTGCTCCGCGTACCAGGCCCTCACATCCCTGTTCGCGTCGCCGGA
>OCTX012026740.1_pt1 | contig 14743 bp, 1 predicted proteins | sample 1539691 | NCBI WGS metagenome assembly OCTX01 (sample SAMN02144231, study PRJEB22623) | gut metagenome | biome: sheep rumen | host: Ovis aries | place: New Zealand | reverse complement strand
TATTATAATTTAATTATATTTAAATAAATATTTTAAATTTATTCAATTAAATTTAATACACTAAAATCATCATTTTTCTCAGAAGTTTGAATATCATTTTTATCTTCTTCTACTTTTATTTCATTAAGAACATTCTTATCTTCTTCTTCATTTATTTCATTAAGAGCATTCTCATCATTATCTACCATTAATTGTAAAGCATCATTCTTATCTTCCTCTATTATTATTTGATTAATAGAATTCTTATCCTCTTCTCCAATTAATTGATAAAATGCATATGCTTGTCCTACATTCAAATTAAAATCATGAAGTAGTTCATCAATATTTTCCATTAAATCATCTTCTTTTCCTATTTTTTCTTCCCATAAATCTTCTCTACTTAATTCAAAGGATAAAGCTCTATCTTCTCCAACATCTGTCGTTTGCAAATTTCCTGCCAAATATCTTGAAATAAATCTTCTGACAGCAGCTCCTAAATCTCTTAATGTGAATAAATTATTGTTATAATTCTTTAATAATTTATTTGTTATTGCATTTTTTATATCATCAGAAATTGGTTTCTTATATTCATTTTGAAGGGTATCAACCAAATCTTCAAAGCATAAATGCTCAAAGTAAAAGAATAAATTCATTAAATTTTGAATGGTTATTTCACTTCCATCATTATTAAAGAAATCATTGCAATCCACAGAAAGTTTGAGATATGATGGTGCATTTTTTATTACATTTTTAATTTTGGTATCTATTTTCATAAGTCCTTGCTCAGTTAAATAGAAAATAAGCATTTGCAATGAGCCGAAAAATTCTTTAAAGTCATAATTCATATTATTTTTAGCCATTTTTTCTTTGTTCTTATTATCTATATATCTCATAATAATTCCTTTTTCTCTATCATTTAAATCTTTTTGAGGATATTTTAAATAAAAACTACTTAAAATTTGGGATCTTCCACCTCTAAATCCCTCTGACCAAAAAGTAACAAAGTTCAATTCATCTTCTCCTTCAAATAAACAAACTCCTGTAAGAAGAATTTTTCCTAATTCTTCTTCTATAGCATCATAATCATATATAAATGAATTATAATCTGAATAATTTATTTTTCCATTCTTATTAAATATATTTCTTTCTGAATATGAATAAATAATATCATTTAAATTTGTATATTTACTAATTTCAAATTTATCATGTATTAATAAAATTTGAGATGGTTTTGCTTCTTGAACTGGAACTTTTTTTTGCATTGTGTCGACATAATTATGAAGAATACCATTAAAATTATTGGCATCAATTATTGGTTGCAAAAACATGTTTTGCCATTCAATGAAATTTTGACATGCAGCTGCAAGATACATGCCATAGCCTAATTCTCCATTATCATTTAAGAAATAAATTAGTTTATCATTAATTTCCAAATTTTTTACTTGCATTTCTGGACGGCATTTATATTTTTTTGCTTCAACTTTTACTTCATTCCATGAAGAAATGAATTTTTTGAATTTGTCTTTAAATATATTACTTTTACTTATTTCTTCATCTTTTAAAATTCTTCTTTTTGCATCTTCCCTTGAGATTCTGAAAGAATAATTTTCTACCATATAATTTGTAAATTCATTGAAATTAGGAAGACATCTCAATTTTTTAACTCCAGGAAATTCTTGTAATAATTGGTTTATTAAAGGATATTTTGGTTTTTGATCCATTCTTTTCACAAAATCATCTTGTGTTTTATATTTTGTTAAAATGAAATATTTGAACATTGGATATTCGTCATTTTTATAATTTTCTTCATTTGGCTCAACTAATTCTGTGATGATTGCTTTTATATTATTATTTGACAATTTCAATTGATTTTTATTTTCCTCTTCATATTTTGCCCTATAATTTGGATATTCTTTTATACATTCTTCAATTAATTTTTCAACATCTTTTTCAAACTTATCTCTATCTTCAGATTTAGTTAAATAAGCACAATCTTTTATTTTTTGTGATAATTTTTTAAAAATCATATTCATAAAAATTTGAATTGAACTTATGTTTTGTTTTTGCAATGATTCTTTTAATAAATTCCAATCAGTTTGAATTATTTTAATAATAGTCATATTTTGAATTAAATTCTTTTTTAAATTTTCTTCAGAAATATAACCTAAACAATAACCATAGAATAAATGGCAATATGAAATAAAGTTTAATAAACGATATCCAATAATAGATAAGTTTCTAACCTTTTTATTTTGGTTTTCAAAGAAATCTCTTGAAATTGAATTGAAACCAAAACTGGATTTTTTTCTAATAGGTTCTATTACTTTTTTAATATAATCATCCAAAAGCATGTTTGGAATATTTTCATCAGGATCTTTCCATCTTGACATTTGTCCTACTTTTTGTTTTGCATCTTTGAAAATTCTATAATGACCATCTCTTATTACCATACCATGATTTGAAGCTCCTTTATCTTTAAGCACTTTTGGTCCATATCCAATTTTTTGATGACATACTGGGCAATCTGAAGTCCTATTTCTAGTTGGAAAACCACACGGATCTATATTATAATAATACCCACAACTACAAACATAACATCCACATCCATCTGGATTAAGCTTAAAATGCATTTCAATTGTTTCTAAAGTTTCCAAATGAAGATCTTCTTTTATATCACATCCTGGGATATAACAGCTTTTAATAGCCTCATTATTATCTTTTTGTAATAAAGCTCTATACAAAAATTTTTCATTTCTATCATTATTTAAGGTATTAATGCAAAATCTGAATCCATATAATAAAGTTTCAAGAAGTTGCTGATTTATAATATTCCTTTCGTCAAGTAATTTTCCTCTCATTTTATCCATGAAAGTTTTATCATCATAAAATAAATAAAATAATTTTTTCATATCTTCATTTATTTTATATTCTAAATTAAACATATTTTTTGTCCATGTACAAAAGAGTTGATATTCATTTTTTTCTGATAAATAATCATTTAAGCCCAAATTAGAAATAATTTTATTTATTGTTAATGATACAAATATGTCTATATCATTTTTTTTTATCATATCTATGAATTTCTTAGAGGAGTCATTAAATTTGGAATTTCTCAGAATTTCTAATTGAGCTGATTCTTCTTTATAGTTATTGTAATCATTTTTATCTAAAGGTAAAAAGAAATAAGATAACATTACTTCTTCTTCTCCTGTATCTAAATTAAATTGATCACCAAATGTAATACCTATATTGTTGTAATTGAAAATTTTCAATTGTTCATAATTATTTTCTAAATAACTATAAAGCAATTTAAATATATATATTTTTATCACACGCCCAAGGTTCTCATTTTTTATATTTTTTATAACTTCCATAATTTGTTTACAACTTCCAATTTCTTTGTATCTTTCTTTCATAAAATAAACTAATTTACTTAAATACATTTTAACAAATACAATTGCATATAGCTTACATAAATGAATATTTTCAGTTTTATTATTTTCCTCATTATCATCTTTAGTTGAAATTTTGTCTAAAAATTGTATTAATTCTTGAAAAGCTTCAAAAGAATCACCAAATAATATTCCAGTTTGATTTTTAGTTTTTGAATTTTTATTGTCTTCTAAAAATTTTCTGTAAGATTTTAACAAAGCTTCTTCATCTAATTCCGGGATTAACTCAAAAAAGACACTAATTTTCCTTTCTAAAATATTCATTATTACTTGATCCAAAAATTCATTTTTAGTATTATTTATTTTTCTAAGCAAAGGAGATTTTTCGTCTTTGATCATGCTTAAATTGTCTCTTATGACTTTTGGATCATCTTCCAAAGCATTTTCCAATATAATTCCAATAAATTGAGAACTGTTTGCAATGAAATCATTATTATTTAATATTTTTTCTAGCAATAGTTCCCTATATTTATCAAAAGATATTTTAATATATTCTTTTACAAATAAATAACTTAAAACTTTATATAAATTAAAATCTTTATTTTGACCTAAACTTTCCACTAAAAATTGGTAAAATTCATTTAGTCTATTGCATAATTGTTCTTGATTATTATCATTATTTAAATAAGTTTCTGCACTAAAGAACTCAATGATTTTAATAAAATTTTCTATTGTAACAATTTTATTTGAATTAAAAGCATCAAATAATTTTAATATTTCTTCTAAAGAAAATACTTCCTTTGAACGAAGAATTAAATTATTTTCTAATTTTAGTGCATCTTGAAGTATTTCCTTATAAGTATTAATTAAATCAAATAAATCATCTTCTGAATATTGGCCTCTAAATTCATATATTTGGGAATTTGATGTAATTACCCTAAGAATTGAATCAATAGATAGGAAAAATACTTTATTTATTGGAATGGTAAATTCTGGGTTTCTCACAGATACTTCATATATAATTTCATTTTTGTCAATAATATCATTTATTTGTTTGTTCAATTCTGGTATTTTCATATTTAATTTCGAAAATATTTTTTCCAAAGAAGAAATCTCATCACTATAACATTCCACAAAATTAATTGTTTTTGCAATTAATTTTATAATATTTTCTTCTTTTTCATTTTCGTTTTTCCTTAAAAAAATATTTATTATTTGTTCTCTTTTTTTAACCATTAAATCTAAAAATATTTTATTTCCATCTAAATTGTCTATAATAAGTATTTTCTCTTCTTCATTTTCTTCATTTTGATTTTTTTTCTTATTCAAATTATGATTTAGGAATAAAGTATAATAATCATTTTTTATTAAATTATATAGTTCTTCACTTGAATCTTTATTATTTTCTATAATATTTAATAATTTTCCTTCTTTTCCAATCATATTAATTGTGGAAATATCATGAGAATCTAATTTGTTGAAATAATCATTTATTATTTTTTGTTTCATTTTTTCATCATCTTCATAAACTCCTCTTAAATTATCTTCATTTTTTCTATAATCATCAATACTTTCTCTTATCATTTTTAGAATTTCGTCAAGAATAGATTTTATTCCTGGCAATTTGAATCCAAACATAATATCAACTTTATTAGTTCTTGGCTTTTCTGTTATTTTTGTTTTATTGCCATTCAAATTCAGATTTTCAAAATAAAATTTCATCATTTTTTCTATAAGGGCTTTTCTTGAATTAACTCCTCCTTTTTTATCAAGTTCTTTATCATTATATAAATTCATTTCTTCTTCAATTACTATTTTATTAACATTATTTGGTTTTTCTTGCTGAAATAGGTCTCCTTCTACAGAATTAGTTAATAAGGATGAGAAAAATTGATCATTTTCTAGTTTGAAAAACAAGACATTTAAATTTGATTTATATATTTTCAATATATTTATTTTGATAAGTGATAAAATATCAATTTCATCACCACGAAAAACATTTTTATCTTTAAGTATTTTTTTGATTAAATCTTCTTCATTATTTACTATTTGCTTAAGCAAATGATCATTTAACAAATCTCTTATTAATTTATTTTTAGAAATAAGATCCATTAATCTATTGATATAATTTTCTTCATTGAGTCCTTTATATGGTGAAAAAATATTATATCTCATATAACTAATAGTTGTAAAGACATTTGACATTAATTCCATGTCAACATTAATACAACTATTAATTATATCTTTCTTTTCTATTTCCATTAATTTAGAAATGTCTAAATTATCATCACCATTCAAATTATCTATAAAAATTTGATAATATCCAGATAAATATGATAAAGTTTCTCCCAATATTTTTTTTTCAATTTCCAATTTTTCATTTTTACTTTTTTTTTTGATATTTTTCAAATCATCTTTTAATACTCTTGATAGATAAACTACAAAAATGAAGTATTTAGGCGATTTATTATTATAACTTTTCTCTTTATCTTCTATGAAATATTTTATATAATTCATATAGTCAACTTCATAAGGCAAAAATTGAATAAGACATACTTTCTTATTTTCTTCTTCAAAGAAATTATCTAATATTCTTTCTAATTCATTCTCACTTTTCAAAGAACTAATTTGTATTTGTTCAATATTATTTCCATTTATAGGACCTAATTTTTCATTATTTATATTTTTGAGGTTTATCTTTTCCAAAATGTTGCTAAAAGTATAAACAACATTGTTTTTGTTATTAATATGAGATAAGAAATTAGAAAAATTAGTGTGAATACCTTGTCCATAACATTCTAAAATTGCATTAAAGTATTTCTCATTTTTTTGTTTAAACTGACTGCAATTCATAATTAAAATAATATCTTGTGGTAAAGTTAATGAAATTTTACTTAGAATATAATATATTATTTCATCTTCTTCTTTGGTGTGTTTATAAGCATTATATATAAGTGCTTGAATTTCATCTAAGTTACAATTAATTAATAAATGTGATAAGTCATAATTTATTCCTTTTAATTCCTTTTCATTATATATTATTAATTCGTCCAAAGTAGATTTAATTTTTTGAGATAGTTGAATTAAATCTTTAGATAGTAAATATTCAAATGATATTATATGTTTTTCAAATCTATTCAAAAAAGGTGTTTCTTCATTGTCAATTTTATCTAAATCAACATTTATTATACATCTGAAATTATTATTTACTAAAGAAAAAGTATTAATAGTATTGCCTATAGCTAAACGAGCATAATTTTTATCTCCTAAAATTGTAAAGTTTTGATTGAACAAATCATACATTGCAGGATACACTGCTTCTAAATTATTTAATACTATAATATCACCATTTTCCATATGGGTTTGCATTTTATTTAATATTTTAAGAGAATATTCTTCAGAATTTGAATCTTGTTTGAATTTACTTCCTACACAAATACTATATTCTTTTTGCTCTTCAGATATTATTGAAGATAATAAAAATGAACTTAAGGAAGATTTTGATATAATTAACAAATATCTACTATTTAAATCATTTATATTCTCTTTTATTCTTTGGACAACATCATATTCTCTACTAACTTGGATATTAGGATATCTTTCTTTAAAAATATTTTTGAAAATTTCTAGTGAGGTTTTTTTATCATTATCATTAAATTGTAATCCTGCAAAATTTCTTTCAATACTAGAAATTCCACATTCAACCAAACTATCCTCATTTAATTCTTGCTTTTCATCTTTTCCAATCATATTTCTTGAAGCATTCTTGACTAAATGGTAAAAATCTCTATTACCATGGAAATCTTCTTTTCCATCTAAATTATGCTTTGTTTTTAAATAATCTTTATATTTAAAGTAAGTCAATCCTAAATTCTCATAAAAATCTTTATTTATTTCAGCCAACTGATCACTATATGATTTTCCAATAATTAAAGAAGTTTCTTTATTGTCATCTTCATTTGGTTCAGGAATAGATATCGATATACCTCTATTCATTTTTGATGCATCTAAAACCCAATTGGATATACCAACAAAAGCAATTTTTTTATCCCCTTCATTTTGGTCATATTCCAATTCGGAATGTATTACCTTTAGAGGATTGTTTGGTGAATGCTCTGCTAGTCCCATTTCATCAAAGTATATCATTGATATATTTTTTTTTTTATCTTCATCTGATAGTTTTTGATAGCTTGAACGAGCTTTTATGAAAATATTTTCTACTCCTTTTGATGTGCTAATTAATGAGCCTTGATAAGAATGGACCATAAGTTTTGGATAATTTTTGAGGAAAGGAGATTCTGATGAACCACCTTGCATTGATTTATTTAACAATTGAAAGCTTAAGGATTTACTACATCCAGGTTTACCTACTATAAATATTGGTACTTTATTATTTATTGCAACAAACAAAGAAAAAATATTTTCCAATAAAGCTCTATTTTTTGCTATACCTTTATCTAGTTTTATATTGCTAACTATAAATTTCTCTTCTCTTAAAGGTAAATCATAAAAATTTTTTTGCATAACTTTATTGAATATTTTATTCATTCTATCTAATAATTTTTCTCTCATTTCTTTGTCTGTAATTCTTAAATAATAACAAACAAAAACACTTAAATTAATGCTATAAATTTGGAGTGAATAATCATCTAATTTTTCATAGAAATCATTATCTTTAACTTCAAGTGCTTTTAATTTTTCTTCTTCAATTACTTTTTTTCTATTAGTTAAATAAGTATAAAAAAATTCATAGAAAATATTAAATCTTCTAATTTCCCTTAAAGAGACAGCTGATCTATCATTGAATTTTCTTATAAAATTATGTGCTTCAATAATCAAATCTCCTGCCAAATTTTTTAATTGTTCTAATTTTTTGTCATTATTTATGTCCAAATTTTTTTTTTCTTTTAAATATATTTTTTCAATTGATTCTTTAATGATACATCTTATGTAATCTTCCTCATCTTTTGGAGTAAGATTACCAAAATCAAAAACAAAATTAAGTAATGAATGAGGAAGTGGATTAACTGTATAAACTAAATTATTAGATTTTGATTTATTAATTTCTGCTTTTTCCTTATCATTTAAAAGATTTTTTTGCTTAACAGCTTGATTGATATCAAGACCAATTTTTTCTTCTTTAATTCCTTTGTTTTCTCTTTGTCTATATGGATTACATGCTGCTATAAAAACAATATTTGAAGGTAGTGGCTTTCCTTGGCAAGTATGCTTGCACATTAATTCACTTATAAGCCCCATAGATTTGCATGTATTGATTTCATCTAAGAAAACCCATAATTTTATTTCTTCGAACAATTGTTTCCTTTCCATTCTTTTTTTTCTTTCCTCTTTATTAGCTTCTTCTATTTCATTAGCTTCTGGAATGACTTCTTCATTGATAAAATTAAATATATCATTATCATTTGTCCCAGCATGGATGTTTAATATTTTCATCTTATCAGATTTCCCATTATTTTTCATTTCTGACAATTTCCTAATAAGTGAAGTTTTACCACAACCTGTTTCCCCCATCATTATTACAGGTATATTTGATCTTATACGAAGCAAAATTAAAACCATTTTTACAAAGTTATCTGCAGTAATAACATAATTACCAGTTATCTCTTCTAAGGATTTCCAATCACTATTTGTTCCTCTTTTAACTGGATTTTTAATATCTAAAATATTTTTTAATTCTTCCAAAAATTGTAATTTATTAAATTCACTATATTTTGGTAAATTTTTTAGCAATTCTTTCTTACTAAAAGCTTGACTATTTTTTAATTCTAATAAACTTTTATATTCTTGATCATTAGGATTTTTATTTGTTATTATACTAAAAGATTCTCCTTCTCCTTCATGGAAAAATAATAATGATGGATCTATTTTTTCATAAGAAATTACTTCATGGCTGTAATTTGCTAAATCATTAACAGCTTTATTTATATCTTTTCCTTCGTCATATTGTCCAAATTGTGATTTATGAACTTTTTCTTGGCCTTTCAATAAATTAGTGAATGCACCTTCTGTGAAATGCTTAGTTATTTTTATAAAGCTTTTAACAATAAATGTTCTTATATGATTAATTTTTTTATGAGTGGATAATAATTGAGCAGCATTTAAGAAAAAGCTTTGATTCAATTTTTTCAATTGAACAGCTAGGACATTTATAAATGATGTTATTTGATAATACGTAGGTTCATGTATTGTTTCTTTAATTGTATCAAAAATTAATTTTTGGCATTGTTGAGCTGGTATTTCACTTGCTTTAATAGGAGTTCTTTTGTCTATAATCAAATCAGCTGGAGTTATATTTGGAATAATTAAATCAAATTTATCTATTCTGTTTTCTAATAAAGATTTTAAATAATTTGCAACTATCTGTATATTTGAATCTAGTTCTTTAGGTACCAATAATGGGGGCAAATTTGAAATTTTCATTTCATTTACTTCGAATAAGTTTAAAATAGGAAATTTTTCAAAGAAATTAATAAAACTATTTGGAATTTCTATTTTTATTTCAATATCTTTAGATAAATAAAATATATCTTCTTCTTGTCCATAACATCTTGTAATTAGTATTGAAAATAAAAATTCCATCATTATCTCTGTTTGATCAGTGTCATATAAATCTAAATGAATAACTGATTTTTTATTAATATTTAATTCTTTTAATCTTTTTATTGTATCTTTTTTATTAACCACTCCTCCGAAAGGGAAATAAATCCATTCTTTTTTATTTCTATTTATATCTAATTTAATTTGGGTTGATTTACCAACTCCAGATTTATCTGACTTTACAATTTTTATATCATTTCCTTCATATTTTTCATTTTCAAAAACATTTCTTTTTAAATTAAAAATATTTCTATATCTTTTCATTTCTAAATTTTTGTTAATATCAGAATCTTTATTGGTATAAAGGAAAATTAAGCATGAATTTATTTTTTCATTTCCTTTTTGGAAAAAGTAATCCAATAATTCAATTAAAAAAGATTTTTGTACAAATTCTAATGTTTCTAATCCACCAATGATAAAACAAGAATAAAATGGGCATTTAATAGCCCTATATAAAAATGCATTGATTTCCTCATTTGTGGTTTCTTTTTTACATATTAGAATATTTTGAGCTATTGGATTACTCCCTGTCAAATATTTGAATATTTTGAATAAATCTAATTCAAGTTTTTCACCTAAAAACGTAAAAACTCCTTTATATTTTTCTTTGATATTTTTTTTAATTAAACTTTTTTCATAAATGTCTTCTATTTTTATATTATTTACTTTTAATATCTCATTCAAAAATCTTTCACAATCATTTAGTTTGTCATCTATATTATCATCATTTTCTTCATATATAAAATCATTAACATTTTTTTTATACATATCATTTGTTATATATTTTAAAAGTGGAATAATATCCTTATTATTCTTATTATTTTGATTTCTAAAATTATCATATAGTAAATTATATTGGCGTCCATATATAGCTCTAATTAAAGATTTTTTCTCATATGCTTCTTTCAACTTTGATTTAAAAGAAGATAATATATCTTTTAATTCATCTATTATTTCCTTACTATCATTTTTTTTATGTTCATCTTTAAAATATATATTTTTAATAATAAATTCATCATCATCATCTATTTTTTCCTTTTGATTTTTTTGATCTTTATGAATTATATTTAAAATTATCTTTACTTTTATAGTCTTGGGATATCCTTTAGAAGATAAATCTTGTAAAATATTTGAAATATTCAATATTTCATTTGCACTTTCAATGAAACACCTATATTCTGAAGTCATTTTTTTTGATAATTGGGCCCTTGTTTTTAAATCAATTATATTTTCTTTTTTATATGTCATTTCTTTTCTTTTTTTATTTTCTTTACTTTTTTCTTCTTTTTGTTTATATACGCATAAAAAAGATTCTTCTTTCTTATTTGTTAGGGTAAAAGTAGCTCCATCAAATAAAGCATAAATTTGATATTTCAACATCTCTGATTTATTTAATGTAGTTTGCAAATTTCTTATTTGACTATAATTATTAACAAATTTTTCAAAATATATAGAAATGTCTTTATTATTAGAAGCTTTTTTTGCTAATGAACTTATAGCATCTAAATCATTTTGTCTTTTTAAATCTTTTGATTGTCCCAAGAATTCAATACATTTTTCCATATCCAAAATATCATTTACAGTAACAAAATTGTCTTCAATTTCTAAAGATAACTCTTGCAAATTACGACAATCTTGGATTGTAGTAGTAGACAAGAGTATGCAGGAATCAGGCTGTTGCTTTAGTTTTAGTAAAATATTAATAAAATTATTATCTTTATTACTTATATCAATTCCATATTGATATAATATTTCTTTACTTTTTTTAATATTATTAATATCTTTTTTATTTATCAGAATATCTAAAATTCCTTTTATATCATTTGAAAATTTTGTTTTTTGTATTTGCAATTTTTCAATAAAGTTGATGATTGCATTTGCTACATTAAAGATATATTCTTTTTGTGATATTAATAATAGATTTTCATATATTTCATCAAAATTATTTGGCCCTTCAATTTCAAAAATTTCACATAAAGTTTTTATTTCCTTCTTCAATTCATTTTCATTTCCATTCAAAGCTCTAACAGATACTTCTAAAGTATATTGGTTAATTCTATATATTCCATCCTCTTCAAAAAGATTTCTAAATTCATAAAAGTTCTTTTCTGCATCATCTAAACACTTTTTTTCGTCATTACTGAATTTGTTTTTTGATTCTTTATAAATTTCATTAAAGAATGCACTATGTTTGTTTTTTATACTTTTTATTCCAATTTGATAATATTTATTAAAATAATCTGAATAAGAATTTTTAAGATTATTTTCATAATAATTTAAATCTTTTTGCTTTATATCACGAAAAATTTTAGAAATTTCTTTTATTTCTTCTTTTTTTGATTGTGAAAAAAAAGATACTAAATAACGCATAATAGATTGTATATTATTTGTAATTATATTCAATTCACCCATCTTATTTTTTAATTTTTCAAAATTTTGTTTTGCTTTTTCTTCATTTAAAAAATAAATATGTAAAAGTCTATCTAGCAATATTTCTTCGAATTTCTTATTTACTTGGTTTTTAATAAATACATTTATAAAACTATAATTAACCTCAAGTTTTTCTATTTTGTCTCGCAATTTTTGTATGGCTTCAAATAAATTTTTTACATATCCATTTCCAAATTGCTCTTTTGAATTTTCATCAATTATTCTTTCTTTAATTAATCCTTTAATGAAAGAATAATTATCATTTTCATTGGTGGTGAAAAAGTCCTTTTCTTGAAAATTAAATTTGTTTAAATTTGAAAATATATCTTGTCTAAAATTTTGGCATTCTTTTAAAAATTTAATTAAGCCCGATGGCTTTTGAGTTTTTATAATATAATTAACAATACAATTTTTTGTTTCTCTCGATATTTGAGGATATGAATTTGCTATATTAATATAAATGTTGTTTACTACTTCAGCATTAAGTTGCCCAATATTATCTTTTAAAAAGTTTTCAGGATTTATCTTCTTTTTATCTAAAATAAAAATTAATTTAGATGCATCATCAATAAAATTTGGGCATGTTTTATTTGAATAAGTATTTAATAATTCTATAAATCTTTTTCTCAAAGCAACACCATAGTCATAAATTGGTTCTTCACTATCAATCTTAAATAGTTTGAATAATAATCCAAAATCTTTTACTTCACGAACCAGTGAAGCAATTTTATTAGAGAAATCTGTTATTTGGCTTTCAAACATATTTTTAAAATTAATTTTTTCCCAATAATTGTAAAAATTATCGTTTAATGAGGAAATATCAATTCCATCAAATACATCTAAAGGTCTATACATTTTATTTGTTTTATATTTTTTATCATTATAAAAAATATCTTTGCAAATAAAATCTAAAACTCCTTCATTTTTAAGTTTTCCTTCTTTTATCATATTTAATCCAGTGTCATGCACTAAAGTATCATCAATTTTTAATCTAAAATTTTTATCCATTTTTCTAATTATATTAAAAATATCATTTAGATATGATAAGTTTAAAAAGTTTTTATTTTTGTTATATTCTTCATATCTTTCGAAAATTGAAGGTGAAAATTTAATTAGTTGTATCATTTGTTCTTTTTCATTATTATTTAGCTTTTCTACTTCTTCTTTTAATTTCATCATATCATCCTCTTGCTTAGGTATAATATATTTTTCAGTATCAATTGGTTCAGTATTTTTATCTTCTTTATTTAATTCATCATCATATAGTTTTCTAATTTTTGTCCATTTATTATTTATAACCTGAAGAAAATTGATAAAATCTTTTCCAACATAAAATAGGGAGATTAAAATTTCATTAAAATCTTCGGATTTTTCTATCAAAGTACAAACTTGATTATTGGCAAGAATTAAATTTTTTAAAAAATCTTGATATTTTATTAATCTAGCACACAAGTAATCAAATATTTTTTCATCTCCAAGTAATTCATTGAGTTTTTCCTTTTGAAAATTCATATCAAAGAATAGAGCAACAAAATAAAATAATTCAGTAGCATTTTTCCTGGAGTTTTCATTTTCTACTCTTATTTTTTCAGGCTTCTTCACTATCAGATTTAATATATTTTTCAATTGTTTCATTCTAACATCATTAGCATATCCCAAACCTTGAATTTTTTCAGGTTTAAATGACATTAAATGCCTATGAACTATTTTAGTAGTAAAGCATTCCAAAAATATTAAAAGATAAAATAAAAAATCAAATTTTTTTTCTTTACCAGCAAATATTAATTGAGTAGACATTATAAATTCATCACTTTCTTTTGAACCTTGCTTCTTTTTTAATTTGTTCCTTAGTATATCAACATAAATATTAAATTGTTGTTCATAACTTAATGATATAACTTCAACTTTATCCATTTTTAAATTATATTCATAAAAGTCATTTTTGATATCCCTGAGTTTAATGGTATATTGTGATTCAATTGCAGCATTATTTTTATCTTTCATAATAATAACAAATTCATAAGGGCCTTTCTTTTGCTCTTTATTTATTTCATCTGGAAATATTTTAAATCTAAACACTCTGGAAATCAAAGAATTTCTTATTTGAGAACTATCTTTTTCTTCTACCAATTCAAGAGTATTTGAATTCTTTGATGGAGGTAAATAAACTTCTAATATCTTTGATTTATCATGACTTTCAATAAAATATACAAAGTGATATTCCATTTTTTAATTTATTACTTTTAAATTATTTAAATATAGTTAAAAAAAAGTTTATTTATTTCCGGATTAAATTCAAGAAATAATTAAATTTAATATTTAAA
>OCTX011460356.1_pt1 | contig 14745 bp, 8 predicted proteins | sample 1539691 | NCBI WGS metagenome assembly OCTX01 (sample SAMN02144231, study PRJEB22623) | gut metagenome | biome: sheep rumen | host: Ovis aries | place: New Zealand | reverse complement strand
ATTAATATAATTATATATTTAGTATAATTGTTAATCACTTATTAATGGCTCAGTAAAATGATTTGTTCAGAATATTCGAAGGTACTAAAGTTACAAAGTTGCAAAGTTACAAAGTTGCAAAAAGGGGGTCTCTACGTTCTGTCGAATTTGTAATTCGACAGCAATGAGTATTAGGATTTCCAAATCCGATTTTCGCATTACAAATGCTCTAATTCGTTGCGTGCGAATTGCAAATTCGCACGAACAAAGGATTGCAAATCCTCCCAAACAAAAGATGGGGTTACGATTTGAGACTCCATCAATAGAACCACCACCTTGATTCAGGGTATAGGTATCAACTACATAAGCAGAGCCATTCGGATGATTCAGGACGAGAAGGGTGAGCTTTGGTTTGTAGGAAGCGACATTGCAAGAGAGTTGAGTTACTTTAACTTTCGAAAAATCGGGTGATTCCGTGTGTCTATAGACTTTTCTTTCATATAAATAGACTTTATTTGTATTTTATATCGGTAAAAAATGATAATTTTGCAACATCAAAAAACCTCATATTAGCATGAAATACAAATATCTTTTATTCAGTATGATGATTTTTGCCGTCTTGAACGTACAGGCGGCAGGTAAGACGAAGACCACTCCTATCGTGGAAGTGCCGTTTACGAAAGTGCATCTGAACGATGCTTTCTGGTCGCCTCGTATAGAAATCAACCGTACGGTGAGCATTCCCTCTGCTTTCCGTGAGTGCGAGAAGAACGGGAGGTTCGACAACTTTGCCATTGCTGGAGGTTTGATGCAAGGCGAGCATAAGGGTGATTTCTCGTTTGACGATACCGACCCCTACAAGGTCATCGAGGGTGCCAGCTACTCTTTAGCGGTTCATTATGACGCGAAACTCGACCATTACTTGGATAGTGTGATAGCCATTATCGCCGCCGCACAAGAACCAGACGGCTATCTGACCACCTGCGTCACCAACAAATGCTATCGTCTGTCGGGATGGTGGGGTAGAAGTAAGTGGGAGAAAATCAATTCCCATGAGTTGTATAATAGCGGTCACATGATAGAATCGGCTGTTGCACACTACTTGGCAACGGGTAAGCGTTCGTTCTTGAATGTAGCTATCAAGAATGCCGACTTGGTTTGCAAGACCTTTGGACCCAATGAAGGTCAGATTCATCGTCCTGGCGGTCACCCTATCATCGAGATGGCATTGTGCAAATTATATAAGGTGACTGGCGATAAGAAATATCTGGAAGGAGCAAAGTATTTCGTGGATGAAACAGGAAGGTGTACTGACGGTCATCATCCCAGCGAGTATTCACAAGACCATAAGCCAATCTTACAACAAGACGAAATCGTAGGCCATGCCGTAAGAGCTGGTTATCTGTTCAGTGGTGTGGCTGACGTGGCTGCCTTGACGGGAGACTCTGCCTATTTCCATGCCTTGGAAAGAATATGGAACAACATGTCTTCCAAGAAACTCTTCATTACGGGAGGTATAGGCAGTCGTCCTCAAGGTGAAGGCTTCGGTCCTAACTATGAACTGAACAACCATACCGCTTATTGTGAGACTTGTGCCGCCATTGCCAACGTGTATTGGAACTATCGTATGTTCTTGGCAACAGGCGAATCGAAGTACATGGATGTATGCGAACGTGCCTTATATAATAATGTATTGAGTGGCGTTTCGCTTTCAGGTGATCATTTCTTCTATGACAACCCCTTGGAGAGCGACGGAGAACATGGGCGTGCCCGTTGGTTTGGTTGCGCTTGTTGTCCTGGCAACGTTACGAGATTCGTGGCTTCGGTTCCTAACTACATCTATGCCCAACAAGGAAAAGACATATACGTGAATCTCTATGTGCAAGGAACGGCAAAGATTGGTAACGTTGAATTGGAACAAATCACCGAATACCCTTGGAACGGACAAGTGAAGATTCGCGTAAATAAGGGAAGTGGAAAGTTTGCCATTAAGTTGCGCTTGCCAGGTTGGTTGAAGAAAAATCCCATCGGCAATGATTTATATACCTATTTGGATAATGCCAAACCGTATAGCGTGAGCGTGAATGGTCAGGCATTCTATCCCGAAAACCGCGACTATATCACGATTACCCGTTCTTGGAAGAAAGGTGACGTGATAGAATTGAACTTGCCGATGGAAGTGCGTAGAGTCATCGCCAACGACAATGCCGAAGACGACCGTGGCAAGATTGCCTTGGAACGCGGACCTATCGTGTTCTGCTTGGAAGGAAAAGACCAACCCGACCAACATGTATTCAATAAATATATCCTCAATTCTGCTGTCATAACCGCCCACGAGGAAAAAGACTTGCTGAATGGTGTCTTCGTACTCGAGGGAATGGCAAAGGAATTACAACCTGACGGAGAGGTGAAAGACGTGAAATTCCGTGCGATTCCTTATTCTACATGGAACAACCGTGGCTCTGACCAGATGGAAGTGTGGATTGCCAACACACCCGTAAAGGCCGTGGCTACTCCTGCCGAGACGATTGCCAGTAAGGCAAGGACGTTCAGCAATCGCGGTCCTATCCAAAACGATGCTCCCGAAACAGCTCCCACAGATGGTTGGGCTGGTGGAACAAACGACCAATGGGAACCCAAGCGTTCTTCCGATACGTCGAAGCCTTACCATTATTGGTGGTTGAAGCGTGGAACGACCGAAGCCATCAGCTATCAGTTTGACAAGGAGTATGAGGTGAACAACGTACAGGTGTATTGGTTGGATTTCGACCACTACGACGGTAGTTTCCGCGTGCCAGAGAGTTGGACACTCTACTATCAAGACGCCAATGGCAATTGGGTGGAAGTGGAAGACCATTCACCATTGACCGTGAAGAAGGATTGCTACAATAGCGTAGATTTCAAGCCCGTACGCACAAAGGGATTGAAGATATTGGCAAAATTGCAACAAGGTCAATCGGGTGGCGTGTTGGAATGGAAGGTCAACGGCAAATAAATACTTACGATGAAAAGATATGCTTGCTTGATTGGTTTCCTGCTCATGGGTTGGACGTTGTCTGCCAAGACGTTGGTGATTACCCTCTCGGATGAAACGAAAGTGTATTATGAGTTGGAAGAACCAACGAATGGAACCACTTTCTCGCCTGTGATGGTGTTTGACCATGGCAACGTGGTGGTGAAAGGCGACACGTACGAGTTTAGCGGAATCAAGGAGTTTCGCGTCTCCGATGAGAGTGCGCCAGCGGGAATTGAGTCCCAAACGATGCGATTCTCTACCCAGGGTGCCGTGTCGATATATACGATGGATGGGAAAAAGATGATGGTTAGCGACACGATAGATAGTGTTCAGCAACTCCAAACATCACGTTTACCCAAGGGAATCTATATCGTTAAGGTGAAGCAAGGTACGCGTGATGAAGTGTCGTTTAAGTTTATCAAGAAATAGCAACAAGAGACCATGAAGCATTATTCATCAATCGTCATCTTTTTCTTGACATGGCTTTTCCCGATGACCGTTGAGGCGCAAGAGAGAATCCACGTACACTTGTCAGACCAATCCACGACATGGGATATACCGCTCATGACGGATGATGTCGTGTTTTTCGACGTTGACAAAAGGAATTCCCAGTTGCGTGCGAACTTGGTGGGAAGGGTTGTCGTGCCGTTCGACCCAGAGAAGGTGGATAGCATTACGTTTGAAAACGAACCAGTGGTGGAAACGAAAGATGCCTACCAGGTATTCCAAATGTTTGTTACCACCAACGACGGAAAGAATGTTGTCTCACGAGATACTTATCAGGATTGCTATATTTCCCTGAATGCCAAGGGAGCTTTCAGCAACTATTCCGCAACAGGAAAGATTCGTTGTCGTGGAAATAGTTCGTTTCTTTGGTACGATAAGAAACCCTATCGCATAAAGTTGGATGAGAAGCACAAACTCTTAGGACTCGACAAGGCGAAGAGTTGGGTGCTATTGGCAAACTATCGCGACGTGACCGACTTGATGAATACTTTCGTCTTTGAGATGGGACATTGGATGGGATTGGAATATACCAATCACACGCGATATGTGGAATTGTTCATCAACGGAGATTACAAGGGTGTCTATCAACTCACCGAACAGGTGCAACAAGGGAGTAATCGCGTGAATATTAGCGATGAAAAGGGCATTTTAGTGACTTTGGACGTTGATGACGGACCAGCTGAGAGTCCGCTTGCGGAAAACAATTTCTGGACAACCGTTTTCAAGATGCCTATGGCGGTGAAGTATCCCGAAGACGAAATGCTCACTACGGCCGTTAGGGATTCCATCAGAGACGTATTTGCGGAATTGGAAACCGCTATCAAAAACAGGAACTATCCCGTGGTTGATTCCTTGATGGACATTCGTTCGTTTATTCATTACCTCCAAATCCAAGAGTTTATCTATAACGTAGAATTGTCGGCACCTCGTAGCATCTTCATGTATAAGGATGGCGATGGCAAATGGTTTATGGGACCTTTGTGGGATTTTGATGCAGGGTATGACTTTGATTGGAGTAATATGCAGACCAATCATACCTTCTTTTCCAATTACAAGGAGACGGTGATGGGAACGAATCCCTATAAGCGAAACGGCAATTATAATTATGTGCCGCAATTCTTCACCAATCTTTTCGGATGTTCGGAATTCGTGCGTCTCTACAAGGAAGAATGGAACAAATTCAGCGATTCCATCGTGACGCGCAACTGGAAGGAGATGGAGAGATTTATCTCTTATTTGAATGATGGTCCTATGAAGCGTGAAGCCAATCGTTGGCCAATATATGGAAAGGATTTCAACACGGAAGTGGAGAAGATGCATCAATGGTTGACGAATCGCGCTCGCTATATGACGGAATTAATCAACAATATCCCTGAGCCCGATGATGTTCCCGTTACTGATGAACAACTATGTGGAACGTTGTATTGCAACGTGAAGATGAACAGGAGGGATGGTTATAGTCAGAATGTGCAGGTGGATGTGGATAAAAACAAATTGTTGTCATTATTGAAAGAGGAAGCACCCACTTTCAACGAAAGTAAAATAACGATCGTTCCGTTGAATGCCGATGGAACAGAAGGACAAAACTTGACCAATGGCGTATTTGGCGGTTGGTTTGATGCGGAAGGCAATCCTCGTGCATGGGGAGAAGGACATGTTTATATCGAGATTTTCGATGATTTGTATCATTGGTCGTGCGGTGTTCATCCGAACAATTGCTTCGACGATGAACATACCGTGACCATGCAAGTGCAATATCCCTCAAGAAATACATTGAAGAAAGTGAATGTAGAGGTCAAGTTCACCATTGAAAACAATGGTGGATGGTGGTGGTAAAAACTAAATATAATAACGATATGAATAAAAAATTACTATTGATGTTATGTTTGGCGTTGATGAACATTTCGTTTGTCAAGGCTCAAAAGACGGTTTATATCCCGTATGAGTGGCGTATGAATAGGACGGATACGCTTCTCTATGCTGAGAACGACCCTAACAACAAATACACGTGGTCGAAGTCGAGAAGTAAGGAAACCGAAAACGTCATTGTGTTTTGGGATAAGTATTATGGAAATACGTCGCCTTCAAACACCGCAGGTTTCTATAACGTTGACATCGACGACTTGTTGCAGAAGTGTGAGGCGTTCTTTGATTTGGAAATCAATAAGTTGGGATTCGTTGACCCTAACAACTCCAACTTGAACAAATACAAGGTGATGGTGCTGATGAACCATACCGAAACATGGACTTGTTATGGTGGTGGTTATGATTACATGGTTTCTGCCTTGTGGTTGAATCCCTCTACTTGTAAGCCCGTAGGACATAGTGTGGCTCATGAAATTGGCCACTCTTTCCATTATATGTGCTATTCGGAAGCTTCCAATCATGGCAATATCGGAAACGTGCAGACGGGCTTTCATGGGGCGGTAGGAAACGGTAGCGTTACATGGGAGCAAACGGCTCAATGGCAAGCCAACCAGAGTTATCCCGAATTGATGTACGACCAAAGTATCGGGGTGTTCCGCAATTCCCACAACTATGCCTATACGCACGAGTGGCATCGTTATCAGAGTTATTGGTTCTTCTATTACCTTTGCCAATATTATCACGATATTCAAACCGTGGCAAAGGTGTGGAATTGGCCAGAGACAACGGTGAAAGACTTCAACCAGGTGTTGATGGATTGCAAGGGCTTGAGCGTAGACGACTTGTATAAGATGTATTTCGACTATGCTTGTAAGTTGGTTACATGGGATTTGGATGTTTGCAAGCCTTATCGCAATCCTTATATCGGCGATTTCAACTATCGTTGTGCTTTGACGGAAGATGGTGAATACCAAGTGGCTTTGGCAAGTGCGCCACAAGGAACGGGATTCAACGTCATTCCGCTTCAAGTACCTGCCGCTGGAACAAACGTAACTACGCATTTCACGGCTTTGCGCTACGATGCTAAGTTGGCGAATGGCGACCCAGGAGAATACTTGAATGAGAATACAGGATTCACGAAAGCTGGGGTGGATAATTATCAAGTTATCAACGGTTCTTATCGTGGTTTCCGTTTGGGCTATGTAGCTCTTTTGAAAGATGGAACCAGAATGTATTTCTCTGAAGACTCTATCTATTGCACGGGTGGAAACGAGAAGACGGAATCGCTTTCGTTTACCGTTCCCGAAAATACGGAACGAATGTGGTTGGTGGTTTCTCCAGCCTTAAAACGTTATATCCAACACAAATGGGATGAGAGTTTTGCTGGTGATGATCGTTGGCCGTATCGCGTGTCATTCGAAGGAACGGATATTGGTAGTAATGTTACGGTTTATGCTTCGCCAACCTTAGATAAACGTGCCATTGCAGACATTACTTTCGAGTATAATGTCAACATTCCTGTTGATAACCAGAGTTATTCGGGAACTACCATCAACGTCGGCGGAAAGACAGCAGCCATGTTGGGAACCGCTTTCCAATGTGAATTGTCTCGTATCAATTCTGCTATGCAAAGATACGACGTGAATGGACCTGGCACGGGCAAGATGATGTTCTATCCGTTGAACGCAACCGATTACTCCTTAGTCGAGAATGGTTCTACCGCAAACGGCTACGGACATTGGTTTGACGCTAATTGTTCAGTATGTGGATACGATGTCAATGTTTGTCGTTTGTATTCAGAATTCTATCCCTCATTAATGGCATTTGGGGTAGGGCAGAATCCCGGAAAGTGTCGGGTAGGTGAGACCTATACCATTGGTCAAGCCATTAAGTACAAGCAGAATTTCAGGAGTACGGCAATCGCCCGCTTTATCTTCCACGTGAAGATGGTAGATGCTAATGGCACTCCATTCGCTGAATTGAAGAACGTGGAATACAATGATCCCACAGGAATACATTGGGTAGAAAATGGTAATTCACCAACGGATATTTCCGTCTACACGTTGACGGGAACGAAAGTGGCGGACAACGTCCATCAAACGGCATTACCTAAAGGTATATATATTATCAACGGAAAGAAGGTCACGATTAAGTGACCTTCTTTTTTTGCTTTATGTTGTCGATTGAAAATAATATCGCTTGATGATATGGTGTATTCAAAAAAAAACACTATCTTTGCAAAATTATACATAATTTTGGCTTCGTAACCTCTTTATATACAAGATGGAAACGACGAATAGTTTGAAACCAATATTAAATAAATAACACAACATGAAGAAAACAAACAAAATGAAATGGGTATGTATGTTCGGTGTAGTTGCCGTGCTGGTAGCTTGTGGGCTTGACATTCCCAAGGAAACACCGTCTTCGTTCGAGACGATGGTCATCAAGAAAACAGACATCACGGTTCCCATGAAGTTTAGTGCCAAGATGAAAGGACAGGCTGACGTGACTATCATGCCACAGGTAAGCGGACAGTTGATGAAGATTTGCGTGACTGAGGGTCAACAGGTGAGAAAAGGTGCAACGCTCTTTATCATCGACTCACGCAACGCTCGTTTGGAGTTAGAGGCTGCACAAGCTAACTTACAAGCAGCTTTGGCGCAAGAGAACTCTGCGAAATTAGAGTATGAGTCGAACAAGAACCTCTATGAGAAGAATATCGTGAGCAGTTACATGCTCAGCAATAGCGAGAATTCTTACAAACAAGCACAAGCATCGGTAAGTCAGGCTCGTGCGGCGGTGAATCGTGCTAAGGTAGCCCTTGGATTCTGTACTATCTCGGCTCCCGTAACGGGTGTTATCGGTGAGATTCCCGTACGTGGCGGAGATCAAGTGACACCAATGACACAACTAACCATTCTCAGTGGCAATACGAAGATGGAAGCCGAATTCTCTGTTACGGAGGCTATCATCGAAACACAGGTAAATGCTGGTTTGAAAGCTGGTGATAAGGAGAAACATCTGGCTGCATTACCCGATGTGACTTTTGTGATGAAGAATGGTACTGAATATCCCCATAAGGGTCGTGTAAGTAGTTTGACGGGTGTGGTAGATGCAGCTACTGGTTCGTTGACAGCCAAGGCAACATTCCCCAATCCAGAAGGACACTTGTTCTCTGGTATTCAGGGAACGGTGGTGTTGCCATTTAGCGAACAAGACGTGATTGTGATTCCACAAAACGCCGTTGTCCGCTTGCAAGACAAGAGCTTGGTATATAAGGTAAAGGCAGACAGTACGGCAATGGCTGTGGATGTGACGACTTCTGATATTGGCAACGGAAAGGATGTGATCGTCGTATCTGGTCTCAAAGTAGGCGATAAGATTGTTACTGAAGGTGCTAACAATGTTCAGGAAGGACAAAAAGTGCTCTTTCCAAAGGAAGTGAGTAGTGAAAAGTAAATCGTGAATAATTTGCTTCTGTATGAAGAACAATATATTTATAAATAGGTACGTGATGGCGTGTGCCATCAGTATCGTCATTGCATTGGTGGGTTATATCAGTATGAGTTCTTTGCCCATCGAGCAATATCCCGACATTGCACCGCCTACGGTGCGTGTATCAACCAGTTATACGGGTGCTGATGCTCAGACAATCATGAAGTCGGTAGTACAACCATTGGAGGAAAACATCAATGGTGTACCTGGTATGACCTATATGACAAGTTCGGCCTCATCGACAGGTGATGTTTCAATTGTAGTTTATTTCGAGCAAGGTACTGACCCTGACATGGCGGCGGTCAACGTGCAGAATCGTGTAACCCGAGCAACGGCACTATTGCCACAAGACGTGACGAAGGTGGGTGTGCAAGTATTTAAGATGCAGAGCAACATCCTACAGATTGGTGCGTTGAAATCAACTGATGGTAAATATAGTGATGACTTTATAGCCAACTTCATCGATATCAACGTGAAACCACGATTGATGCGTATCACAGGTGTGGGTGATGTGATGAGTCTTGGTAACACCTATGCTTTGCGTATCTGGTTGAAGCCAGACGTGATGGCACAATACGGAATAGAACCTCGTGAGATCTTTGCAGCCATCGGTGGACAAAGTTTCGTATCTGCAACAGGTTCATTAGGTGCTCAGTCGGATAATGCCTACCAATATACGATGGAGTATAAAGGTACATTGAAGAGCATTGAGGAATTCAACGATATTGTATTGCGTACCGGCGAAGGAGGACACTTGTTGCACTTGAGAGATGTGGCACAGGTGGAGATTGGTGCTATGAGTTATAGTTTTACGTCTACGGTTGACGGAAATCCAGGTACAATCTTCATGGTGTTCCAAGCACCAGGTGCCAATGCCACAGAGGTGAATGCTCGAATCAACAAACTTTATGAAGACTTGAAGCCGTTGATGCCTGCGGGATTGGAGTTCCAAGTGCTTGAGACTTCAGATGACTTCCTTTATGCAGCCATTGGCAACGTAGTAGAGACACTTATCATCGCCATCATTTTGGTGGTACTTGTGGTGTTCTTCTTCTTACAGAGTTTCAAGGCAACGATTATTCCTTCTATCTCAATTATCGTTTCGTTGTTGGGTACGTTTGCCATCGTGATGTTGGCAGGTTTCTCGCTTAACATCTTAACGCTCTTTGCTCTGGTATTGGCAATCGGTACGGTGGTTGATGATGCTATTGTCGTAGTGGAAGCCGTTGAGGCGAAATTGGAAGGCGGTATTTCTGATCCCAAGACAGCCACTCGCCAAGCTATGAGTGATGTGTCGGTTGCCGTTATTTCATGTACGTTGGTGTTTATGGCCGTGTTTATCCCCGTGGCATTTATGCCTGGTACATCTGGCTCATTCTTCACTCAGTTCGGTGTGACATTGGCTTCATCAGTAGGTCTGTCTTGTATATCGGCGTTGACGCTATGTCCTGCCCTTTGTGCTCTCATGATGAAAGCCAAGGAAAAAGGTTCGGAGCGAAAGAACTTGACCTATTACACTAAGAAGGCTTATTCAGCCAGTTACAATGCCATTTACAATAAGTATTCCAAGAGTGTGCAGAAGTTTATCCGTCGTCCGTGGATTGCTGGTGCATTGCTCGTTGGAGCATTCCTTTTGTTGTTCTTCTTCATGACCAACCTTCCTTCTGGTCTTGTACCACAAGAAGACCAAGGAGTTATCTTGGCTGAGATTCGTGCTCCCGAGGGTGCAACGCTTCATGAAACGAGCGAGATCGTGAAGAAGGTAGAGGAAAAGGTAAAGCAGATTCCAGAGATGGAGAGTTTTGCCGTGGCTTGTGGCTATGGTATGATGTCGGGTTCTGGTTCTAACTTCGCAACGATGGTGATTCGTTTGAAGACTTGGGATGAGCGTCCTGGCATGAACCATTATATTGATTTGGTCATCGGTCGTCTTTATTTCGCTTGTCAGGAGATTAAGAATGTTAAGGTGTTGCCATTCCAGTTGCCACAAGTACCTGGTTATGGTAGCAACAATAGTGTAGCATTGGTTTTGCAGGATATGCAAGACCGCGATATGTCTGAGTTTGCCGCTCAAGCACAAGAGTTCCTCAATAAATTGGGAGAGAGACCAGAGATTAACATGGCTATGATGTCTTACTCGGAGCGTTATCCGAAGTATCAAGTGGAGGTTGACCCAGCTCAATGCGACCGTGCAGGAGTAACGCCAGCTACAGTGCTTAGTACGCTTGGTTCTTTCTGCGGTGGTTCATACGTAGGTAACTTCAATCAATTTGGAAAAGTATACCGTATCATGGCAAGTGCTGCACCTGAATATCGTCTTGATCCATCGTCGCTTCATAATATCTTCGTTAAGGTACGTGGTGGTAAGATGGCTCCTATCTCAGAGTTTGTTACGCTGAAAGAGATTGTGGGTTCATCGAGTATTGAACATTTCAACCTCTATCAGAGTATTTCCTGCTTTGTGACACCTGCTGGTGGCTATACCGAGGGTGATGCTCATAAGGTAATTGCCGAAGTGTTCAAGGATGTAATGCCCCGTGGTTATAGCTATGAATATAGTGGAATGTCACGTGAATTAGAGGAAGCAGCAGGCAGCAATGATACAGTACTTATCTATGTTATCTGCGTCATCTTGATTTACCTTATCTTGGCTTCGCTCTACAATTCATGGTTTACACCTTGGGCTGTGTTGCTCTCCGTACCGTTTGGTTTGATGGGTGCTTTCATTTTGGCTTACTTGGGTAATTTGTTCCATTTGCCAGGTATGGATAACAACATCTACCTACAGACGGGTGTCATTATGCTTATCGGTTTGTTGGCAAAGACAGCCATCTTGATTACGGAGTTCGCCTCCGAGCGTCGTGCTCAAGGTATGAGTATCAAAGATGCGGCATTCGAGGCTTGTAAAGAACGTCTCCGTCCTATTTTGATGACCGTTGTTACGATGATTGCCGGTATGATTCCGCTCGTCATCAGTGGCGGTGCAGGTGCCAACGGTAACCGTGCGTTGGCTCTCGGTGTAGTAGGAGGTATGACGGTGGGTACTATTGCCCTATTGTTTGTCGTACCAGCCTTCTTCATTGTATTCCAAAAGTTGCACGAGAAATACCAAGGAGTTAACGTAAAAAATGAAGAGAATGATGAAGTATAAGAATATTATTGCAGTCGTAGCCGTGAGTATGACACTCACGAGCTGCGGTCTATACGACAAGTATGTGTCGAAAGCCTCGGTACCAGCCAATGCTTATGGTACCAGTCAAGATATTGTTGAAGCTACCAATGGTGCGTCACTGGCAGAGATGTCGTGGCGTGAATTCTTCAACGACCCACTTCTTCAGCAATTGATTGACTCGGTCATTGCACGTAATACGAATCTCAACTCTGCCCGTATTGCGGTGGAGAAATCTGAGGCTTCGTTGAAAGCTGCTCGTCAAGCCTATCTGCCTTCGCTTAATTTCTCACCATCGGGAACGATTGCAAGTTTTGATGCCGGTAAGTTGTCTAAAACCTATAATCTACCTCTTCAATTAAGTGTGGATGTAGACGCGTTCGGTTCCATAACATCTCAGAAGCGTAAGGCAGAGATGGTGCTGATGCAATCGAGAATCCAAGAGGAATCTGTGAGAGCTAACCTAATCTCAACCACGGCACAACAGTATTATATGTTACAGTTGCTCGACCGTCAATTAGAGATTCTTATGGCTACAGATAGTCTGTGGAACGCCTCGTTGGAAACTCAAAAAACGTTGTGGGAGAATGGAAAGTCTTACTCTACTGCTGTCAATCAGATGGAATCGTCTTATCTGAACGTGAAGACACAGATTGTTGATGTTCGTCGTAATATCCGTGGCATAGAGAATGCCATTTGTCGTTTGTTGGCACAATCACCACAACATATCAACCGTAGTTCTTGGGGTAGTTCTGCCTTACCACATCATAAGGAATCTGAAGAAACCACTGGACAACGAATGTTCGATTCTCGATACCTGAAGATTGGCGTTCCTGCCGGATTGCTCCAACATCGTCCTGACATTCGTATCGCGGATTATGCTATGGCTGAGGCATTCTATAACACGTTGGCAGCTCGTCAAGCCTTTTATCCTAAAATCACTCTTTCGGGAAATGCAGGTTGGACAAATAGTGCCGGTGGTGGTGTTATTGACCCAGGCAAGTTGCTACTTAACGCCGTTGCTTCATTGACACAACCAATCTTTGCTCGTGGAAAGTTGATGGCAAACAAGAAGATTGCCCAATTGACGGAAGAAGATTTGCAACGCAAGTATGTGCAAACCGTTATCGATGCTGGAAATCAGGTGAACGAGGCTATGGCGGATTGTCAGGCTTCTCGTGAGAAGCATCAGTACTATCATCGTCAGGTAAGCGTGCTAAAGGAAGCTTATAAAGGTACACACGAACTGATGGATAATGGTAAGGCCAACTACTTGGAGGTTCTCACTGCACAAGAGACGCTTCTTAATGCTCAACTCAGTGAGGCCATGAACATGTATAATGGTGCAAAGGCAGTTATTGCCCTCTACATCGCCCTTGGTGGTGCAATAGAGTAACACGTATATGATCAATAAAAGGATAGTATTTATACTCATCACAATGCTCTGGACAGGGTTTGCATTGCAAATCCATGCCCAGGGCTTGAAACGTATGTTGCACAAAACCGACAGTATATTGTCTTTGCGGTATCAAAGAAGCAAAGTCGATACGATGTACATTACCCGACCTAAGACTAAATGGACCATAAGAGGACGACTCAACGTGTCTGGAGCAGATTTGGAGATAAAAGGAAAGCAGTTTGGAGTACCGTTCCATTCAAAGATGAAAGCCGACTACAAGTCAACGTTAAGTTTGGGTATAAACTATCTGGGTGTATCGCTTAGTTTGGCTTTGAATCCCGCCAAGATGTTGGGCAAGTATAATGACTTCGAATTGAATCTTAACTCGTATAGCAACCGTTGGGGCTTTGATTTTATTTACCAGAATGCCCATAATTTTACGGGTTGGCATGATGCAGAAGGACAACCACGTATCGAATTGCCAGCTGATGTGTTGAAGTTGAAGACGTTGAACTTAAATGCCTATTATACTTTTAATCATCGTCGCTTTTCCTATCCTGCTGCCTTCTCTCAGAGTTATATACAACGTCGTTCTGCGGGTAGTTTTCTGTTGGCTGTTTCAGGACAGGGACAAAGAGCGGAAACAAAGGGGCAATATGAGTCAAGGCTCAATGTGACCAACATCGGTATTGGTGGTGGATATGGTTATAATTGGGTGCCTTGGAGTCATTGGTTATTTCATCTTTCATCAACACCCACGCTGACCGTTTATAGCAATACATCGCTCAATGTCAATAATGAGCGCATCCCACTCAAATATCACTTCCCAGAAGTTATCATTACCGCCCGTGGCGCCATCGTTCGTCAGATTGGTAATATGTTCGTTGGTGTTACGATGGTTTATAATTTCACAAACATCGGTGACCAAAACGAATTGGCTATCCATAACAACAAATGGCGCACTCGCCTATTCCTTGGCTTCAGATTGTAAGGAATAAAAGTGCTCCCTCTATCTTTTTCTCGAAAGTGATTTACTTCTCTCTTTCAAGTTGTTTTGTCATTCTATTTCGCAATTTAGGCTTAAATTCCAGCCGTTTTTTCTAAATCTTTTAGACTTGGTGCGAAATATTGAAAAATAGCGATGTTTTACTAATTGGTTGATAGTCACCTGCTTGTTGATTTTCGCCATTTATGAATACGAGTAAAAACGCTATTTTTTTATATTAGTGTCCGCTAAAAGTCCTCTAATCACAATTATCCTATCCGCAATGCCCATAAACAGGCGTTGCGGATTTCGGTTTTAAAAGGTAA
>OCTX011984169.1_pt1 | contig 14751 bp, 13 predicted proteins | sample 1539691 | NCBI WGS metagenome assembly OCTX01 (sample SAMN02144231, study PRJEB22623) | gut metagenome | biome: sheep rumen | host: Ovis aries | place: New Zealand | reverse complement strand
GTCACGCGCCGCAGGGCCGGCAGCCAGTCAACCCGTGGTGAGCCCAAGGACCTTGAACCAACCATCATCCCCGTCTCCCAGTCCTCCGTCTCGTAGTCATCTGGATGCTCATCATTTCGCCCAAAGGGATACACCGTCAGCACATACGCATCACTCGCATCCACCATGTTATGCGGATGCTCGTCCTCGAAGGCCGCACGTACATCTTCATACGCCCACATGATCTCCTCGTCCCGCATCTCACCCTGCAAGTCCCACAAGGAGACAAACTTTTTCTCGTCCGTTGTCATAAGCAAATTGTTTTATCAAGTTATCACGCTGCAATAATCAATCCTAAAACTAAGCCAAGTCCTTCTGCTGCAATCTTCCCGCTCCAGAAATCATCCGTTAGTTTGCTTTCGATGATGTAATCTCGTAGCTTCTTCCTCTGCTCTCTGTTTTGTAGAAGGAGCCATAAATCGTCATCAAAATAGGCATACTCAACATTAGCCTTCAGCCATGCCTTAGATGGTGTACTTCCCTTACCAAGTGTTTCACCAGGGTATTGCAAATGCCAAAAGCCATTAGTTTCGAGATGCCAAAATGGCTTCTCGATGCCCGTTATATTATCAGACTCAGTTAGCCTTGCATATTTGCATAGCAGCTTCTTGTACTTTTCTTCCAACCAGTCATTGATGACTATCCGATTATGCGTGAATACTCCAGCGTCAATCCCATCTATCAAGGCAACCATCAGCACGGGCTTTGCCAATATCCGTTTCCCAGAAATTATCTTTGGGCGGATATTGTCAATCTGCTTTGCATAATACGCAAAACATTTGTCGTAATCGTAAAAGCGTAATGACCTGTTCATTGTATATATGTGTATAAGGGCTATTTTGTTCTTCATCCTATTCCATTAGCATCCTTAACAACATCAACATCCAACGATAATTTGTTGTTATAAGGTAAGTCCTGAAGAATATCCACGAAGACGAATGGCGATGTGAAGAGAATCTTTTCATTATCCCATTTGTCTTGTAGATAAATCAGACCCCTGTTTGCATATGCCTCCATTTCTCTTACGAGCATAGTTACAAAGTTGTTAACATGTTCTTCTGAGCCGTTTTCGAGAGACAACCATTCCCATTGAAAGTTGTCAAACTTCTCAGTTCTATTAAGCAGGGTGATTATAATGAAATCCCTTAATGGCGCAGGCTTCCAATTGGATATTGGTGCAAAGTCAACTCCTTCGCCAGCAACCAAAGGTCTTTTCTCTCCAAGACGGAGTCCAATAATAAAAGCATACATGAATGTTTGGTAAAAGGCTCCAAAAGTGGAGAAATCACCTTTACCTGTTGTGTCACCTTTTGTGGAGATTCGCTCCATCAATGGCTTAAACTTTACATTATATTTAGGTTTGCGAATGAAAATCGCATCTCTTAAATCTTGATGATTCATAATTTAATCTGTATAACATTTATGTGAAGTTACTAATCCCGTTGTATCAGTTCTGTCTTTTATGACATTGACATAGAACGTTCCAGGTATATTGCCTGATTTCATCTCCTTAAGTATTCTCCGTCCAAAAGGCGTTAGATAGTCATCGGCTTTCGGGTCGTACAGCTCTTTAATCATAATGATGCTTTGTGTAAAAACATTTGGTGCAACCCTGAAGAAATTACTGATGAAGTTCTCACCAAATTCTGAGAATGGCGCGTCTGAAATGAAAGGAAAGTCAAATTTCTTTTCATCTCCTATCTTAGACGAAATGACTGCCATCACTATAGCCAGTTGTTTCATGCGTTGGAAGCCAGTACCAAGACCAGTGATGACACCGTTTTGAACATCTCTTATAGAAACATTAACGATGTCATGATTTCTCTCAAACCTAAGAGCGCCACCAGAGGACTGATTTCCTGAAGTAAGGGCAGTGTATTTTTCATTAGCCTCTTTCGCCAACGCATTTATTACGTTGTCAAAAATATCATCTTTAGTCTGATTAATGATGTCATTGATGGATTTCATTAACACAGCAAATTCTTCATATTCCTGTGTTGCCGTGTCTTTTTTGTAAGTTTTTAGTTTCTTATTAATTAAGTCAAGAGATTTTTTCCATATTCCTATATTTTTCTGATTGTCAGCGATTAGTCTTTGCTTAGATGAAATAGTATCTTTTGCTACTTCATAATCTGAAATTATTTTTTTATCTTGTTTTTCTGAATCGTCTGCATTCCCACCTGCGTTATTAAGTTCGATTTTAAATTCATTATGCTTGGCTTCAAGTTCTTCTAAATAATCTTTCATTCCATCAAGCTGGCTCCTTGTTGATTCTATTTTATCTTCTATTTTAGGTATAGCAATGGAATACGAACTCGCAGACTTCTGTAAAGAACCATAAAACTGTCTAAAGTCATTACGTGTTGTGATAGTTTTTTTAGGACGATTGAGAATCATATTGATATGTTCCCATGCCTCAGAATGTTTAATCGCAGGCTGCCCACAGACTTCGCATACTTCATTCTTCAACATTCTTTCCAATGAAGAAGTATCTGGAGACCCCTCTGGGAGCATAATAACTAAGGTTCCGTCATTATTTAGCTGTGCCACATCAGCAACATGTTTTTCCCTTTTTGAATCAAATGCATCTAGCTCATCTGATAATCCCATTAACAGCCATGGATCATCTTCATCAAATATACGCTTAGTTATTGATTTTTCTATATTTGCAATTGATTTCTTTTCGTTCTCAATGCCAAATTTGTTCCTTTCCAATTTTGCTCGAATCTCAGAACGCTTACTCGAATTGCTTATATAGGCTTCCAATTCTTCTTTTTTATTAGTTGCTGCATCTAACTCTTCTTGAGCATTATCAATTTCTATTTGAGTATTCTCAATTAACGTCATTTTACTTTTACGTTCATCAAGATCTCTTTGTTTCGCAGCATCGTTCTCTGAATTCTTCGAATCAACTTGTTGATATAAATCTTCCGCTTTTTTGGATTGTTTGCGAGAAATATCACAAATTCCCTTAAGTACAGAAATCCCTGCCAATGTGTCGATAGTGTCGGAAAGAGCCTTTTTCGATGATAAATCCACAAGTCTATCCATTGATTCGCCTTGTAGAAGTGCATAGTTACGTAAGGCCAAAGGTATGAAAACCCTGTCGATGATATCCTTCTTTTCTGCCGAATCTCTTATAGGAGTATCACCATTGTTTTCATTCACCATAACATCCAAAACCGGTGGTTCATGAGTTAGTTCACCATTCTTATTGGTGAACAGCGAATATTTCTCTATTGTATAGATTTTACTGTCGTTGGTGAAAACCACTTTGACTCCAACTTTGAAATCATGGTCTTCAGACTTTGCTTTGCCTGATGCCATCTTTGTTAATGACTCATTGGCGTCAGCAAATGCCTTTATATCCGAGTCATACACCTGGTCACGCAGTATCCACATAAAGCCATTGTAGAATTTGGATTTGCCCATGTTGTTATCAGCGTTGACAATATTAATGCCAGGCTTGAAGTTATATTCATTTTGATCGTAACTCCCATAATAATTATAGAAGTTCTCAAAAGCGACGGAATTGATTATAGTAGCCATTATTTCAAATCAAAAAGTTTCTTTAGGTTTTTAAATATAGCATCTTCGGACGAATGTTGAATCTGTCCTTGTATGATACTTTTTATTACAGCAATCTCATTACGAGAAGATGGGGAGTCATAGTCCTCGTTTATCTCTTCAGATTCAGGAACTCCTAATAGTTCTTTCAATTTAGGAGATTTAAGAATTTCGTTAAAAATTTCTCTACCGTCCATGTGGTTGTATTTTTATTGTTCAACATTTTCTATCAGTTCACTCCATGTTATACCGAAATGGTTAGCAACATCATTCAGAACTTCATAAGCGCCATTGTTTGCATAGCAGTTTTGGGCGAGTGTTGCGAAATAAGCAACTCGCTTTAGTTCTGATTTAACGAGATTGCTTTCCATAGCAGAATAGCTATCAATTCTATTAATCGTTCTTGGGATAACGACTGTATCATATATGTAGCTGTATTGCTTTTCGACATGATTTCTTAGTAGCCTTCCCCTTCTTTGAATAAATTCGCGTGGATTGCCGGTGCTTGACGTAAAGATACCAATTTCAGCCCTTGGAACGTCAACACCCTCATCCAGACATTTCATTGCAAGAAGAACGTCAAGAACCCCTTTCCCGAAAGCGTCAAGGAGAACACCTCTTTTTTCTTTACTGTCTTTACTCGTGAATGTGTTACACTTCTTATTAGGGTAAATCGCCTTTGTTTCATCCAGTAGTTTCTGAATAAAAGTCAAATCGTCTGCCTCTGTCACTGATACTTCATCATCCAATCCCAAAGCCTCATACCTCCCTTGCGGAGCATATACGAAAGTATACTTTAGTCTGTCTTCACCAATCTCAGTAATAATATCTCTATACACTCTTAATTTGTCATCACATTTGTGTATGATTCGTTTCCTATTCATCAAGAGCCTTTCTGCTTCTTTCTTGTCACGGAATTTATTCTTTGAAGAATCCCACAGTTGCGCCAACTTCTTAGTCAGATACGAATATTTCTCCATTTCTGCATCATTAAGATATGCAATCTTAGGATAATAATAGTATTTGCACAAACGTCCTTCTCTTATGGCTTTACTCATAGGGAAAGAATATACATAAGGACGTTTGTCCTTGAAGAATTCACAGATTTCATTTGTACCCTCTTCGTCATACACTCTTTCAGGGGTAGCAGACAATGCTATTCTACGTTCTATCGTAAGATTTCTAAAACAGGTTTTTACATTTCTCCCGCCAATGTTGTGAGCCTCGTCAGCAATCAGAATCATAGAGCCAGACAAAATGGGTAATATCAATTGGAAATCTCTTATAACAAAGGAGTCATAGGTTGATACTATTGCAAAATCTGTATTCTTTTCCCTTCTGATTTTTTGGCTTAGTTCCATTATATTCTTTCTCCAAGCACTATTCAAAGAAGATACACAAATTATCTTGCTGAGATTGAATTCCTGCAATTCGCCTTTCCATTGTTCAACAAGGTCTAATGAAGGTACTAATATTAGTAAATTGTAAAAACCGTCTTGTTGATATTCGTGCAAAGCACAATTCAATGACGTTACAGTCTTACCTGTACCGGTAGCCATCGCAAATATACCATTTTTCCCATTTCTAACCCAAGCATGATAAGCCTCTTCTTGATAAGGCCTGGCACCTTCTTTATATTTTGACGGAAAATGAGGAGCACGTTTATTACTAACCTTCATTTCGTTTTGAAGAACAGTAATGAATTCCTCTTCTCTTCGAATCAGATTTTCAGGGTCTTGATCGGGATATGTTTTCACTATCTCATTGCAAAACTTCTTGGCATCATAGACCTTTACGCCTTCACAATCGCCATTCCATACTTTATGGAAATGATTCTCAAAACTGTTTACCTTATCTTTACTTTCCTCACCCCTCCACGAACAAGTGCATTCGAGTGTTTCAAGATTTCCCAAAATTGCATAGGCTGTCATATTCATGGAGCCATTGAAATATATTTTATTTCCATGTTCGTCAGTAAAGATGCCATATTTCTCATGGGGTAGTCCTCCGTTACATAGGACAACTATCTTCACATTGATTCTTGACGATTGTATTAGATATGCTATACATTGGAAGAAATGCTCATCTCGCTTTTGAAAAGTATTCCTTAACTGACTAAATGTTAGTGACAATTCATCATCGAACTTATTATCGTGGCTCCCTTTCAATAGTTCGAAATCTTCTTGGGAAATATAATTGTTAATGTACAGATTCATAATGCCTCCATTCATGATGAAGTGCGCCATCCCTGTTGCCAGTACATTGAAACTGGCAGAACTGAAATAACCTAGCCCTAAGTCAAGCCTGATACTATTACTTAGAGCTTGATGACAGAACTCTGATGGTTGGTGTTCATCAATCTGCGAATAACTATAGTGGAAAATCTTATCTGCAAGCATACCTTTTACAATGATTTGCATAGATCCAAATAGCACAATTCCTGTTGTTGTGTCAATGTTCCGTTTGTAAAGTCTTTAGAAGTTTTCTGGAGCCATTGATTCAATTCCTGTTCAGAAGGGTTCATATTAGAAGGCCTTCTATGATGCTCTTGGACAAACTCATAATAATGTCTACAATTGTCAAACCAACGAAGATGTTTTTTCTTTCTGGCCAAATATTTATACTGGGTTACTATCCTCTTTACTTCTGACTTCTGATACTTACTTAGCTTCACGTATGAGTTACTTTGAATCCACCATTCATGTAATTCTTGTTCATGCGGATCTGAAGAGAAGAAAGGGAAGTGCTCGTGCGCTTGAAGGAACTGTTCTAATTCCTGAATACGCCTATAAAAAGCCCGGTCGCTTTCGTCAAGATAGTACACTTCTGGATATTGTTTCCAACTCAGCCCATAATATCCCCCGCTAAACTGAACAAACTGGTCCCCGCTTCCCATAGTGGCACGAACACTATTGTCAGAGGTGTCGCGGTGTTTTTGAACGTATGATACAATCTCTTTTATCGGTTGTGGTTCGTCAAATTGTTCCAGGTACTGAACAATAATGTTTCTAATGCTACCCAACTTTACATGTTCCCACTCGATTAGAGCAACAAGGTTACTCCCACCAACCAAGCACAATCTTAGGTCATGAGCGATAAGCCCTTTTATGCTGGCAGGAGACTTATATTTGTTGGGGTATAGGCTTTCTATTGAATTAAATAATTCTTCGCAGGATAAAGGGTTACCGTTCTCCTTCAAAATGTCATAGATGACATCTGTCGTTTTTTCTTCTTTTTTGCCTTCTATTGTAAACCTAAATTCTTCATCAGGAATAATTCCCAATTCTTGTATTAGTAGATTGCTAACGACTTCTGAGACTTCTTCCACTACATTCGAATCATAATCAATCCATGCAGAAAAGAATGTGTCGATAATCATTTCTCTGGTGGATAAAACTATATCTTCCGAATTCGATTTTTCGTATTCCTCTATCAGCTCAAATAACCTGATAAAGTCAAATTTGTCTGTCAATTCCCGCTTTATAAGGAAACAGTTGTTCAATTCTGTAGATGAACTCGTAGGATACGGTAAAATTGGCTTGCCGACAGGGACAAAAAACACCTTGTTAACAGCACCTATAATGAAGAGAATAAAGTCATCAGTAAAATGGTGACCTTCCTGAATGCAGTAGTCAGATACCATCGATAGTTCTATGTAATTATTGGATTGAAATTCATCTGTTACATAGTTCCAATCATTATTGTCGATTAGAAATTTTGCTATAGAAGTATCCCCATTGTCTTTGTTGAAACCATCTACTTCACAGAGATGTTTTCTAACCTTCATGTGTATCTGTCGCACCCTTTCCCTAGAAAGATTGCGCTTCTCTGCAATGTCTTCCAAAGTCAGACATTCTTCATCCTTGAAAATAGGCGACCGTAAATTATATATTTGGAAGTTCCTGTTAGTTTCCAATAATTTCTTGAAGAACCTCTCAAGAAGATGAAACATAGGAAGATGCCCATTGTTTGCGTAATAAGTTTGGGCATATTCATCGAAATATTCACCGTAATAGGCTTGCTTCTCTAAAATGATTAGCTCTTCCTCTGAAAACTCACGATCTTTTAATGTCGCAACGAACTTTCTTACTTGGTCGATGATTAATTCTATTTCCTCCTCGCTTTTTCGTCCGATGTTCCTAATACGTTTGATATCTGTGTTCTTGTTGACGAAATCTTCTATGAAATCCCCCTTATAATTCTGTATACCATTACGAGACCTGACGCTAGCACCTTTTAGGAGTTTTGCTAATTGGTCAGTGACAAGTTGATACTGATTTACCCCAATGCGCTCTTTTAACGATCTGCTCTTGGATAGTGTGATTTCTTCTTCATGTTTTATTGATTCCTCAACGGATACGGTATTACCATTTTGATATAATTCTTTAATAAAATCGACAAGAGCCGGTTTGATTATTCCTAATTCAAATGCAGATTTCCTTCCGAAATTTCTTAGTTTCAGCATTTTCACAGGCTCTGCGAATACATAATTTACCAAGAATTCTCTATACCCTAATGCTTTGACACTATTATAAGTTCTAACGGAAACAGTTTTGAGGAGAGATACAAGATAATCGATAACTGGGTCAAGTTGGACCTTATTCAGGGAATAAAGAAATAGAACATATTTTTTACTGTCAGTATTAGACAAAGAAATAGCATCATCGTCTATACTTACATAATCTGTTGAATTAAACCCTTCTCCAGACGTAATCAAAATTTCTCCTGATTTTTCCGATTGGGCAGGTGAGTTAGTGTCAACTATGTGTGCTTTCCACTTATCAACTTCCAACCCACTACAAGACAGTTGGTATAGTGAGCGATACTTATTCCTAAACGAAATGACTGTATCAAAGTTCTGATAAGTGATAAACTCCTTTGTTAATAATGCTTTCTCTGTGCAATAAATATATTCCTGAAGAAATTCTTCTTTCCCAATATCATTAACAAGATGTTCTATCTCAACAGGGGACTCGCATAGGCAATCGATAAGAATTGTATATGGAGTATCATCCCCTTCTCTTAGTTGGGTATCTAATTTCTCCATATAAGCGATTTTTAGGTAGGTATCTGCGTCTTCAAATAACGGTAATAATTCGGATTTGTATTGATGCTTGTAACCTCTTATTTCGGAGATGCTTAATTCTGCTAATCGCTCTTTGGGCTGGACATAATTGTAAGTTTCAGCAGAGATAAACCCTGCTGTCATTAATTTTTGGAATGTTATACCATGAGCCCTAATCATATCTCCTCCAGTCCTATATGTATTTTGTCAAACAGATAGTCGTAGCCTACCAGATTCGGATTGTCTTTCACGTCTGCCATGATTCTCTCCAAGCCATCGTCCAGATGCATCTTGAAATATCGTGGCAGGTCTTTGTCAGACATCTTGATGTTGTAGTGCTTGCACATGATGGCAGCATACATCGTATAGAGATTGCCAAACAACACGTTCTTGGAATATTCCTTGCCGCCAGAGTCCTTTACATCCAATGGAGAGAAATGCACTCCGCTTTGCAGCGAGTAAGCAATAGCGATACGGGCTATTACGTTCTCAGCACCCAAGGCGAACTTGCGTGTGAGAACCGTAACGGCTTCTTTGTTCTTGGCACTTGTTTTTATCTGTGTAAACATTTCTATTCCTTTGTTATAAAATCATCCACGGGTACTTGTTTGAACGTGGAGTGAGTCACCTTGTTCTCTATCAAGTACGTTGCATTAACCAGCGGTTTCATCACCTCATATTCATCTGATGTCAGTTCCTTATAGAGCAACGGGAACAAGACAACCTGCTTGGAGATACGAGGATAGAACTCTGTAATAATCTTGGTGGCATGACTCTTGTCAAACTTCTGTAAGGGAGAGTCGATGAATACAGGAAACTGTATCCCAGATTCATCCACCAAAGACTTCAGTATGGAAGTGGCGTAAAGTTGCTGCTCGCCTTTCGATAGAGAGTCTTTATTGATAACATCGCCATTAACGGTATATAATTCAATGTCCATATCTTCACCATCCACGACCACTTCAACCCTTCCAATGAAATCTTCTTTGTGCATCAGGGTATTGAGCGTGGTTTTTATTCTTCGCTCCAAGGAGTATTTCTTTTCTTGTTTCAAGGAAACCAAGAAGGTAGATAGTTCCGCTATAAGTTGTTCAGCAACCTGATCTTTCTCGGCATCGCTGTCATCAAGACTCACCTTCTTGCTCAGTTCACTCACTTGCTTGTTGGTAGTCGCTAATTCCTGGCTTATCTCACCGATGGTTTCGTGCAACTGACGTATCTCTTGGTCTTTATCTTGAATCGCCTGTTCTATTCCGTTTTTCTTGGAACGGATGTCCTTTATCAGTTCGTCCTTTTCCTTACTCTGGATGTTCGACAGCCTGCGGCTATTACGCTCCAACACCAGCTTGTTCTTGCGGTAGTCCTCTGCCAGATGTTCAAACTCAGCCTTATAGGTCGTTGTCAGATTGTTATAAACAGCGAGAAACTCTTCATACTCCTGTTCAGAAACAGACAGCAGCACATCTTCGTTGATAACCTCATGCTTGTATTTGTCAAGAACCTCCTGTACTTGAAGGATAAGACCTGTCTTCTCCGTTGAAGCTATAGCAGAATGCTCAAACATCAGCATGAGGTCAGAGGTAATCTGGTTGACGATGAGATTTCTGCTTAACTGGTCGTTCTTGGTTTCTTTGAGTTTGAAGTCGTATTCTATCTGCTCCTTGGTGTCCTTTAGCAGATTGCCAATGATGGCGAAAGGCGCATAGTCAATAAAGTCCTTGATTTTCGCCTTGTATTCATCATCCTTCTGTTTGGTGGCTATAATGAGTTTCTCCAACCTCGCCATTTCTGCAGAGGTTGCATCATTACCTTCGCGCATCAACTGCAATTGAAGAGCCTCGTCTTCAATCTTCAGTTGTTGCAGATCGCTTTCAAGCAAAGAAAGCTTCTGTTTGCAGTCCTCGCTTTTCTCTTCCAGATGTTCCTGCTTAGAAAGCATGCTCATCAACTTTTCACGGCTTTCTGTATCTGATGACTTCTTTCGGAAACGCAACCTGACGTTCTCTAGGTTCTTCTTCAAATCCTCATACTTGCGAACACCCAGCACTTCGTTGTAGGCAGAACACAAACGACGTTTCTCTGTCGATGTATTTGTTTCTGCCAAAGCGACTATCTGCTCTGAATCGAAGAAGAAAAAGCGGGCTATATCTTTGTTCAAGATAAAGTCGTTGATGAATACTTCTGAACCTATTGATGCAGTCAACTCGTTCTTCTTACCGTCTATCAGTATGTCAACCGATTCTTTCTCTGTTATCAGGTCGTATGAACGAACCACTTTCAGCGAAGTGCAGGGCAAAGATGGAATGATGACATCCTCAAATTCTATCGCCACGTAATATGTAGTAATCTTCCTGAGGTTTTCATTGTCAGAAGAATATCCTCTGCGCTTGATGGTGTCTTTGACTGCCGGTTCTAAGGCCTCGAACTTTGCCCGCACATTATGATTCATGTTGTTCCGAAGAAAGGCGTTATAGCCGCTATTGGCAATATCCTTTCTCACTTCCGCCTCAACCTCTGTTATCAGACGGCCATACAAACACCAAATCAACGAATGCAGGAAGGTGGTTTTGCCAAAACCGTTTTCACCAGAAATTAGGAATATGGGCTTTTCATCATCTTGCTTGAACCTGATGATGTTCTTACCTTCGTAGAGGCGGTAATTGCCAAGTGTTATGCTCTTGATAATCATGACGCAGCCTCCTTTACAAATGTTTCCAGACGAGATTCCAAGTCGGTCTGCAAACCATATTTACGCATCAGTAGCACTTTGTTCTTCTGTAGTGCCAGCAGTTCTTGTATCAGCTGATAGTGTTCTGGATTATCTGCGCATGCTTTCTCCAATAGCAAACGCTCCTGAAGCCCGATGTTGGTATTGGGAATGTTATACCCGTATACTTCGTTGTAGATGTCATTCACCGTTGTCGTGAAGTTGCCATCACGATACCACAGAACCTGAATAGCTATCAACTCTTGATTGGTTATCAGGTCAATGCTGGAACGATAGCCTTGTGTGTCTTTCTGAACAGTCAGCAACTCACGCAACAACTGTATTCTGTATTCCATAGTATAGTTACCCAAATTGTGACCTGTTTCATCAACAGCTCGCTGGCCATTCCTGCGGGTTGCATATCTGAGTTCAGAAACATTCCTATTCTCAACGAGTCTGTCACGGAAGTCAAGTAAGGGTTTCATCCATTCCACACCATTCTTGATAAGCGAGGACATTGACTTGTCTTCTTTTACGACAGTACAAATCCAGCAACCAAAGCGGCTTTGACCGCAAGAGCGATGACTATCGTCTGTAACTACGGTGGGGCACTCGTAATCATCTGCAGAAGCATCCATGTATATCTTGTAAAGTATCTCGTTGTCGAACCCCCAAGGTGATGGAACCGAGTTGATAATCCACCAGACTTCCTCCAGCATTAATTCCTTGATAGGAGCGTATGTATAGGTATTTGGATTCAACGGATGTTTGGACAAGCGATGCCCCTTTATCTCGTGCCGTTTGATGGAGCGTTCACGTTGTTGGCTTTCTGATAGGCGTGTGCCTACAAGCACTATAGCTTCTCCATCTGCTGCCACTTGGTCAGTAATAAACTTCGAGGTAGGCTTTATCTTCATCTTCTCCGTACAAAAACGGAAAGAGTTGTTGGGTACTGGATAACCTTTGCCTATGACGCAACACCAAAACGAATCCTCCAGTTCTGGTGTAGTGGTTGCAACTGATACTGGCAACTGTTGTTCCTTTGCTGCCCTTGATATTTTGTCCAAGACCTTGGTGACATATTCCTCAATGATAGGGTTCTCCACCATCGTGTCGTTGCATACCACATGAACATTGCGATTCAAAGATTTACCTTCTTCTCGCAACCTCTGCAAGGCTATCCACACCAGAGTAAGCAGTACCGTAGAGTCTTTACCTCCACTAAATCCTATAATCCATGGACGTGTATAGCGGTCTTCCTCCAGATACTGGTCTTTCAGTTCGTCTATTATCGCTTCAACGCGTTTGCTCTTTATTGTCATTGTTTTAAGTTCCTTCTCAAAAAACGGCAAAAGGAAAAGGACACAAAAATGGCGTGAAGCCATCCTTATGCACTTAACCTGAGGGGTAGACGTCGGAAATTGGGAACCCCCGCTCGCAAATAAGGCTGCAACACGCCATAGGCGTGTGCAAAGCTATTATATGCGAGTGGGGAAACCAATCTCCTTGGTCTTCCTCTGCTCAAAGTACGAACTATTCCCTAAAAGATTTCCGACGTCTTTCGGTTAAGTGCGTATCAATAAGCCATGCATCATCGGTCCGGATTTCTCCCGGAACCGCTTGCAAAAGTACAAAAATTATTTCTATTTCGTCACCGATTGATAAAAAAGATGCGGAAAATTGCAGAATTACCGGCCAAAAGGCTTGGAAACTGACGGAATTTGTGTAAATTTGTAGCCGGAATCAAATAAATATTTATAGTTATGACAAATGTTCAGTTGCGTGAAGAGTTGTTTCGCGAGATTAATCCGTTGCTCGACAATAACACGGCCATCAGGAAAGTTCTGGTTTTCCTGAGAACTATATCGTCAGAATCACAGTCTGCCAACGACAGTCCGAAAATCAGATTGGACGATTTGGAGATTCCTGAAAAGCTGCGTCGTAAGCGTGGCTGCATCCACTTAACGGAGGAGGACATGAAGGATGAAAGAATACAGTATATCGTGAACAGATGATGCGCGTGTTTCTTGATACCAATATCCTGCTTGACTTTGGACTCGGACGAGAGCATGCAGACGACGCAGAGAAGATTCTTGCCTTGGGTCTGAAGGGGGTCATCGAGGTATGTGCGTCCTATCTCTCCTATGCCAATATGGGTTTTATTCTCCGCCATCATCCAAAGAGGGAAATCTACGACCTCATTCAACTGATGCGCGAAGATATTCTGGTTCTTCCTACTGACAGCATTCAACTTGACGAGGGCTTGGCTCTCTATGCTGACGACTTTGAGGATGCGCTCCAGTATGAGTGTGCCAAAGCAGCCAATTGCGATGTCATCGTAACTAATAACGGGAAAGACTTTGCACCATTCTGTGAACTGCCTTTTATGACGGCAGCTGAATTTTTGGGAAAAATACAGTAAATAGGTTTTGTTTACAGAAGGCAAAAGTACAAAAATTATTTCTATTTCGCCACCTATTTATAATAAAGATGCGGAAAGGGGCGGAAAAATTTGGAAGATAAGGAAAAAATGCGTATCTTTGCAGCGACAAGAAGAGAACTCTTGGCTATCCGGGCAGAATCCCGAGAGGGCAAGACTAAATCGACACTACCCATTTTGAAGGAGTCGCTACATTGCGGCTCTTTTCTATTTCAGGTACCGCTTCATAAACATCTTGATGTAGTCGCGCCCTTCTACGAATTGTCGGGACACGGACAGAAACTTGTTGCTTTTCAAAATCAACACCTCACGGGCATCCTTTAATGCTTGCAAAAGTACAAAAATTATTTCTATTTCGCCACCTATTTATTAAAAAGATGTGGAAAGGGGCGGAAAAATGTGCTTTCAGTGAATTTTGTCGCGACTCAACAAAGAAAAATGAATTTTTCTCTGTTTTCGCTGCTCCAAAATTTGGAAGTATGGAAATAAGTTCGTATCAGTTGCAAACTGAAAGGAAACACATTCCTCCCGCTGAAATGAAAGAGTAGCACCGTAATCGGGTTAGCAAATCAGTTCAGCGGTTTTTTTTTTCAAATTCTGAATCTCTGCGTCAAAGGATTTTTGGTCGATGATGGCGTATGGCTATATCAAAGTCTTCCTGTGGCCGCTAAGGCGCAGCAGGTCGATGGTCTCGTCCACCAACTTGCGCACATACTTCTGTTGATATTTTATTTCTTTGCACTTCGTGCGAAGATTCACACGCTCGGCAAAACCATTAAACTCGTTTTGCTCTCTCTTAATCGAATCTTTCATCGCTTTTCTTGTTTTATTCGGGATTTATTGTTAATTTTGCAGCGAGAAATCAAAATACGTTGAGTTATGACGCAGATTGTTTTGAATATTGAAGATGCAAGCCTTGTTCCAAGTTTGAAA
>OCTX012187732.1_pt1 | contig 14754 bp, 10 predicted proteins | sample 1539691 | NCBI WGS metagenome assembly OCTX01 (sample SAMN02144231, study PRJEB22623) | gut metagenome | biome: sheep rumen | host: Ovis aries | place: New Zealand | reverse complement strand
TGGAAAGGCAGACCGATCCTCCTAAAGAGGAACCGCCGCGGAAGCGGCGGCATTAGGAAGCACGTGTCTTTAGACATGTGTGGCTTCACTGCGGGCAGTCCTGCAGAAGCGGGCGCTAAAGCGGACGCGCCAGATGAGGGGACCGCTCCAAAGGAAGAATAAAAGACACACGGAAGGAAAGAACAGGGCATGGGATTTGTATTTTCGATCGGCAGCGATAAGGATGGCAGCTATGCCGCCGTGGAGTCCTGCACGGACCCCGGACGGATCTGTGCCATCCCCCGGATGGCAGAGGGCGTTATGGTGCGCCGGATCGCGTCCCATGCGCTGGCCGGAAACGGAGATATCCGAGAGCTTTTCCTCCCCGATACGATCCGGGAGATCGGCTCCTTTGCCTTCTACAACTGCCGCAATCTGGAGAGCATCAGCTTTGGCAGCGCTGATGCGGTCATTGCCGACGGGATCGTGGGCTTCTGCCGGCATCTCTCCCGCATCGAGGTCACCTTCTGGGAGGAGAGGTTCACCTTTCTCCGGGATCTGCTGGGACAGACGGACCGGGACCTGACCGTCAGGCTGAACCTGCCGGACGGGCAAAAGGCAGAGCTGTTTTTCCCGGAGTACACCGAGGGGATGGACGAGGATACCCATGCGCGGGCTTTTCATCCCTGGTGTGACGGCTCAGGCATCGCCTTCCGGGAATGTGTGAGGCGGGATGGCATCGATTTTGCCGCCTATGACCAGCTGCTTGAGCGGGCAGCGGCGGATGGCTGGGAAAAGGCCTGCAGGATCTCCATCGCCCGGCTGATGCATCCGGTCTCTCTGAAGGATGAGGCCGCAGAGCGGTGCCGAAGCTCTCTTCTGGAAAATGGCACAGCTTTTCTTAACCTGCTGACACAGGAGGACCAGACCGTTCAGGTACAGTATCTGCTGGAGCAGCGCCTGGTGAGCGCGGAGGCTGCGGGAGAAGCAGCTCTTGCCGCGGCAGAAAGGAAAAAGACGGAGCTGGTCAGCCTCCTGATGGCATACGCCCGCCCGGAGAAGAAGGACGGGCCAGACGATGGCTTTGACCTGGATGAACTGCTATGAAGACGAGAGAAATACTGGAACACACGGGAAAACGGATCCTTTCCATTTCCAGGACTGAGCTGTACCTGGCGATGCACTTTCTGGGGGCGTCGCTGGATGCCCTTGGCTGGACGATGGATCTGTCCACCCATACCATAGGAACCGACGGCACCTTTCTCAGGTTTAACCCGGAATACCTGATGGCAGCCTATACAGAGGATCCAAAGGAAGTCAACCGGAGCTATCTGCACATGCTCCTGCACTGCCTGTTTCTGCATATGTTTGATGCAGAAGCCCACAGCGATGCGTTCCTCTGGGATCTGTCCTGCGATGTGGCGGCCGAATATGCCCTTGATTCGATGGGAGAGGTCGGCGCTATCTGGCGGCTGCCTTCGGATTTCCGCCGGGAATGGTACGAACGATTCGAGGAAGATGTAAAGATCCTGACCGCGCAGCGGCTGTACCGGTACTTTGAACGGGACATGAAGGATCCTGTCATGCAGGAGCGGCTGGCTGCGGAATTTCATATGGATGACCATGGCTTCTGGGAGCGGATCCCAAAGGATCCGGCACAGGAGCCGCCCCTGCCTCCGCCGCTCATGAACGACACCCGGCAGGACTGGCAGGACCGGGCAGACCGGGCGAACAAGGAGATGGAGGCATCCGGCAGCGAGATGAGCGAGGACCTGGAGGGCTTTCAACGGCTGCTGCGGATCCAGACGGAAAAGCGTGTCAGCTACCGGGATTTTCTAAAGCGGTATGCTGTGGTGCGGGAGGAAGCAAGGGTCGATCCGGACTCCTTTGACTATGGGTTTTACCATTACGGCATGGAGCTTTACGGAAATATGCCGTTGATCGAGGAGAACGAGTACCGGGAGGCCAGAAAGGTGGAGGAGCTGGTGATCGCCATCGATACCTCCGCTTCCTGTCAGGAAAAGCTGGTGGCCCGCTTTCTGAATGAGACGGCCGGCATCCTGGCAGCCCAGGAGAGCTTCTTTCACCACATGGATCTGCGGATCCTGCAGTGCGACGAGGAGGTCCGGCGGGATACACGGATCCACAATGCAGACGAGATGAAGCAGTATCTCGATTCCTTTGCCGTGGACGGCGGCGCGGGCACAGATTTCCGGCCGGTGTTCCGGTATGTGCAGGAACTTCAGGCCCGGGGAGAACTGCGCAATCTGCGGGGACTGATCTATTTTACAGACGGAAAGGGCCATTACCCGGAGCGGCCGGCGCCCTACGAGACGGCCTTTGTGTTCTTCCGGGAGGATTACCGGGATCTGTATGTGCCCTCATGGGCGATAAAGGTATATCTGGGAGACGGAGATGAGCTGGAGCTTGTGGATCCGGAGCATCCAGGGCAGGCCGCAAGGATGGAGAGCGGCAGAGAAGAATAAGAGAACAGAAACGGAGAATTGCGTTGAATATACAGGAAGCAAAGCAGGAGATCATCTACACCATACGGGCATACCTGGAGAAAAATGCAGACGGCATGCGGGAGATCCCGCCGGAGCGGCAGAGGCCGGTTCTGCTGATGGGACCGCCAGGCATCGGCAAGACGGCCATCATGCAGCAGATCGCCGAGGAGCTGGGCATTGGCCTGGTCTCCTATACCATCACCCACCATACCCGGCAGAGCGCCATCGGCCTGCCCTACATTGCCAGAAAGAACTATGGGGGCAAAGATTATCAGGTCACGGAATATACGATGAGTGAGATCGTGGCTTCGGTCTATGACCAGATCGAGCGCAGCGGCATCAGTGAGGGCATCCTGTTTCTGGATGAGATCAACTGCGTCTCGGAGACGCTCTCACCTACCATGCTGCAGTTCCTTCAGTACAAGACCTTTGGCACGCACCGCCTTCCGGAGAGCTTTGTCCTGGTCTGTGCCGGAAATCCGCCGGAGTACAACCGCTCGGTGCGGGATTTTGATGTGGTCACCCTGGACCGGGTAAAACGGCTGGACATCCGCGAGGATTTTGCGGTATGGAAGAGCTACGCCAGAGAGCGGGGCGTCCATGGCGCGGTGCTGGCCTATCTGGAGATCCACAGGGATCATTTTTACCGTGTGCAGACCGATGCCGAAGGCCGGCACTTTGTTACGGCCAGGGCGTGGGAGGATCTGTCGGATTCCCTGAAGGTCTATGAAAAGCTGGAGATCCCGGTGACAGAGGCCTTTGCGGGCGCATTTCTGCAGGATACCGAGATCGCCAGAGGCTTTGCGGTCTACTATGAGCTGTGGAACCGGTACCGGAACATCTACCGCATACCGGACATCCTGGAGGGGGAGATCCCGGAGGACCGCATGCGCCTTCTGTCTGCTCCCTTCGATGAAAAACTCAGCCTGACCGGCCTTCTGGTCACAGCCCTTGAGCAGGAATTTGCCAGGGTCGATCTGGCCGAACGGGTCCAGAAGAGGGTCTTTGGCAGCCTCAAAGCCATCACCCGGGCGGCAGGTGAACGGCAGAACGTGAATGCCGCCGTGCTGCGGGAGCTGGCAGAAGAGCAGGTCGGCGCTCTCATGGCCCAGATGGAGCAAAAAAGAAATGCCCGCATGCTGAGCCGGCAGGAAGAGCGGGAGAGCATGGCGGCATCACAGGCTCTGAAGGAGCTGTCCGGATGGCTGGAGGATACACAGGCCCACAGCGTCAGAGAATGGTTTGCCGGGCGTGAGGATGTAAGAAAACAGGAGGCAGAAGCGGCCGGCCGGCATCTGACATGCGCGCTGCGGTTTATGGTGGCGGTCTACGGTGAGGGACAGGAGCTGGTGATCCTTCTCTCCCAGCTGGCCGGCGGCTGGTACAGCATGAAATATGTGCAGACCTGGGGAAACGAGGAGTTCTATCATTACAACAGGCTTCTGCTGCTGAAGGATCAGAAGCGGGAGCTTGCAGAGGAGATCCGCAGGCTATGAGTGAAATCGAAGAAAAAAAGAAGTGGGAGCATATCCGCAAAAGGGTCTTTCAGATGGTGGAGGTCGGTTTTCTGGAGGATGTCCCGAGCCGTGCCTATGACATCGTCAATACCCTTGCCATCGTCATCAACCTGGTCTGCAGCGTACTGTATACCTTTGCTCCGATCCGGGAGAGGGCGGGCGGACTGCTGGATGGGATCGAGATCCTGACGGCTGTGTTTTTTGCCTTGGACTACGTGCTGCGGCTCTGGACGGCGGTCTATCTCTATCCGAAAAAGCGTCCGGCAGAAGCGGCCTGGCGGTATGCCATCTCGTTTTACGGCGTGGTGGATCTGCTGTCCTTCCTGCCCTATTTTCTGCCGGTGGTCTTTCCTGCCGGAGCGGTGGCCTTCCGGATGTTCCGCGTCATGCGCATCTTCCGGCTGTTCCGCCTGAATGCCTACTATGATTCGCTGAATGTTATCACGGAGGTCCTGGCATCAAAAAAGCAGCAGCTCATGTCCTCTGTGTTCATCATCTTTATCCTGATGACGGCTTCCAGCCTCTGCATGTACAGCCTGGAGCACGCAGCCCAGCCGGATGTGTTTGACAATGCCTTCTCCGGCATGTGGTGGGCGACATCCACCCTGCTGACGGTAGGCTACGGTGATATCTACCCGGTCACGGCGGCGGGAAAGGTGTTTGGCATGATCATTACCTTCCTTGGCTGCGGCCTGGTGGCGATCCCCACTGGTATTATTTCCGCCGGCTTTGTCGAGCAGTACACGCGGCTCCGTGAGATGGGAGAGAGCGCTGCAACGCGGGACCTCCGGTTTATCAAGCTGCAGGTCTGCGGCGGGGACAGCTGGGAAAACAAGGAGATCCGGGAGCTGGACATCCCCGGTGCGCTTTATATCGCTGCCATCATCCGGCAGGGGGAGATGGTACTGCCAAAAGGGACCACCCAGCTTCTGAGAAATGATATCCTGATCCTGACCGGCGCGCTGGCCGGAAAAGACTGGGATCTGGAGCTAAAGGAGATCGTCCTCAAGGAAAACCATCCCTGGAACGGAGAGCTGATCCGTGATCTGTCCATCAGCCGGCAGAGCTATATCGTCTGCATCCAGCGGGGGACAGATCTTCTGGTGCCGGATGGCAATGAACGGCTTAAGGCAGGAGATGTCCTGGTGGTCGCCACAAAGCGCCGCATACCGGAAGCCATAACGATCCGTGTCTGAGCGCCGGGACGACACTTCCGGCAGGGATTTTTGCGTAATCTGTAAGGATGTTTGCGCTCCGCCGCCTGGCATGCTGCCGGCTGAAGGAGCAGGCTGCTTTTGTAGACAATGATACACAAGTGAGGGGGAAAAACACCCCCTCATTTTTGTTTAACGGATACATATTTTTTCACTCCCAAAATGACGGATAATAAAAGCATGAAAATATGCGGTTTCATACCAGAACGATATGAAGGAGGGAAAAAATCATGTCAAAGATCCCGTTTAGCGAAGATGAAATGAAAATCTCCGGATATGCGCCGAATTTCTTTGCGCCTCCGGGAGCTCCCGGTATTCCGCTGTATTCCTATCCGGTTTCATTCAAGGAAGCCTACAAGGCAGCGATCAACAAGCAGAGCTTATGGATCCCGACGGATCAGGAGACTGGAATCTTCACCCCGAAGATCATTCCGGACAATATCGCCAGAGGCTTTGTATTTGAGCAGAACATGATGCCGATGGAAGAGTACGGCGGCAAGGACATGTTCGGCGTGGAATGGGTCTATGTACCGATGGTCGGCGGCTCCATGGAGAAACCCGGCGATCCCCGTCCCTTTGAGAATGCCAATGACTGGAAAGAAAAACTGACCTTCCCGGATGTTGATTCCTGGGATTGGGATCAGAGTGCAAGAGACAATGAGAAGTATCTGAAGAACGGCAAGGCCAACATGTTCTGGTTCCTGAACGGTGCCGGATTTGAGCGTCTGATCTCCTTCATGGGATTTGAAAATGCTGCCATGGCTCTGATCGATGAGGAGCAGGAGGATGCCCTTCATGAGCTGCTGCAGGCTCTGATCGACCTTCACATCCACATGGTCGATATCGTCTGCGAGGTCTATGGCGACGGCATCGACGGCTTCACCTATCACGATGACTGGGGTTCCCAGAAGGCACCGTTCTTCTCCAAGAACGTAGCGGCTGACTTCTTTGTCCCGGTATACAAACAGTTCACCGATCATATCAAGGCAAAGGGCAAGATTGCAGATCTGCACAGCTGCGGCCATATCGAGGCACAGATCGATGCCATCGTAAATGCCGGCTGGCAGTCCTGGACGCCGATGGGCATGAACGACACCAAGAAGCTGTACAAAGAGTATGGCGACAAGATCATGCTCGGCGTATGCGACAGCCCGCTTCCCGCAGACGCTACTCCGGAGGAGTGGGAAGCACATGCTGAGGAGTTCATCCGGGATTACTATTCACCGGATAAGCCCTGCAGCTTCAGCCTTTATGCAGCAGACTGCATGAACGATGCTTATCGTGAAGGCCTGTACCGTGCAAGCCGCCAGGCATAAGAGGGAAAACGAAAATGAAGGCTCCGGCTTTTTTAAATGCCGGGACCGGATCTGAACAGACAAATGGAGGCCGGCAGCAGTCTGCCGGCCTTTTTTGAGAGCAGGAGCAGGCTGCAGCCAGTACCTGCTTCCCACCAGTTTTGAATGTGGAGGACAGATGATGGGCAGAAAACTGACAGAAAAAGAAAATTATCTCCGGCTCCTTAGGGGCGAACAGCCGGAGTGGGTACCGTCCTACACCTTTGGCCCGATGCCGGGCATGACCGAGCCGGTCTCCAACTGTATGCTGGAGCCGGAGATCCTTTCCGATTTCCGGATGAAGGGCGGCGGCATGGATATCTGGGGCGTCAACTGGGTCGGCGCACAGGAAGCCGGCGGAGCACTCCTTCCGGAGCCAGGCCGGTTTATCCTGACGGATATCACAAAATGGAGAGATGTTATCAAAGCACCGGACATCTCCGGTGTTGACTGGGAGGCGATGGCAAAGCGCCAGCTCGATGGCTTTGCCGCCATGGGCTCCCCCAGAGACCAGAGTGCGGTCTCCTTTAACCTGACCGTTGGCTTTTTCCAGACGCTGTGCTCCTTTATGGGCTTTGAGGAAGGCATGTGTGCCATGTACGAGGAGCCGGAGGAGGTCATGGCTCTGCTGGATTACATCTGCACCTTCTATGAGGAGGTCGCGCGGCAGATGATCCCCTATGTGCAGCCGGACATCCTGACGATGATGGATGATATCTGCACCTGGCGGGCACCCTTTATATCTCTGGATATGTATGAAGAGATCATCATGCCGTTTACCAACCGTCAGGCAAAGATCGGCCGTGACCTTGGCATACCGATTACCATGCACTGCTGCGGCAAGGGCGATATCTTTGTGGAAGACTGGATCTCCATGGGCATCAACGCCTGGGATCCGGCCCAGACCTGCAATGACCTGAAGGGCATCAAAGAGAAATTCGGAAACCGGATGGTTATCATGGGCGGCTGGGATTCCCGCGGACGCATGGAGGCTCCGGACGTCACAGAGGAGGAGATCCGGCAGTCGGTAAGAGATACCATCGATGCTTATGCTCCCGGCGGCGGATTTGCATGGTGCGGCGGATTCCTTGGCGCAGTCGGTGACCAGGAGTCCATGAGAAAAAATATGATCCTGTTCGATGAGGTGGCCAGGTACGGCGGTTCTTATTACCAGACCCACTAAAAACAGAGGAAAAGGCTGGAAACAGTCTTCGGATGCCTGACCGGTTTGCAATTAATAAAAACGAGAAATGCATGGAGGATGACAGCATATGATGAACATGACTTTACGTGAAAATGCCATGGCCATTTTTAACCGGGAGCAGCCATATGCGTACTGGGATATCATGCCGGCAATCAATCTGGTCCCGGATCCCGTCCTTTTCGGCGATATAGCTCCGCAGGATGGGCTGCCCCATCCGGATTCCTGGGGTGTAACCTATATGTGGAAGCCGGGTGCACCTGGCCCCCATCCGGTAATCAACGATGAGACAAAGGTAATCAAGGATATCGAGGAGTGGGACAAATACCTGAAGGTGCCCTCCATCGAAGGCCTTGACTGGGGACCGGCAAAGCAGGTTGCCGAGAGCACGGACCGCAAGGAAAAATTTGTCGGTTTCATGTTTGGCGGCGGACTGTTCGAGAGATCCCATTTCCTGATGGGCATGGAGGACGCTCTCTGTAATTATCTGGAGTATCCGGATGAGATGAAAGAGCTTCTCCGGGTCATCTGCGACTACAAGATCGCCTACATCAAGAAGGTGGCAGAAGAGGTCCATCCGGACATCATCTTCTACCACGATGACTGGGGTTCAAAGCAGAACGTATTCCTTCCGCCGCGGGTATGGCGTGAGATCATCAAACCGCTGCAGCAGGAGATCTCGGATACGATCCACAACTGCGGCATGATCTACATGCACCACGCCGACTGCATTTGCCAGCCGATCGTTACCGACATGGTAGATCTCGGCATCGATATCTGGCAGGGAACCATCGCCCAGAACGATATCGTAAAGATCCAGGAGATCACCGAGGGCAAGCTGGCCATGTGCGGCGGCATTGACGGTCCTGCGATCGATATCGACAACATCACAGAGGAGGAGATCCGTGCGGAGGTCCGCCGGGCGATCGACACCTACTGTGAGCGCGGCCGCTTCTATCCCTCGATCCCGAACGGTGTATGCTTCCGCGAGTGGAACAACAGCATCTTCATGGACGAGCTGGAGAAATACGGCAGACAGTATGCCATCGAGCACCCGATCTGAGACAGGGATTTTGCCCTGGAGCTTCAGGGCAGAAGAGTAAAAACTGTCTGAGACAGTAAACTCATAAAAACTCACACAAAAAAGTCCAGGTTCCGAAAGACAAAAGCGAACAATCGGAAAGCCCGTCAAGGCCAAACGTTCGTAATGTCTTCCAGAAGCCTGGACTTTTTCTGCTCCGCAGCGCGCTGGGAGAGTATTGATAAAAATGTGTTGATGAACCGAACAGGCAAAAAACGCACGAAACCGGAAGACATTTAAGCGAACAATCTGCAGGCCCGATAGGGCCGAAGCCGTTCGCGTAATGTCTTCCGGTTTCATGTGCTATATGTCCCCGGGTGTCAACCGTATACTTAACGCTGATACAGGCGGTTGTAGTACTCCAGAGAGTAGTTGTAGAGCTCATCTCTTGCGATCTCATCCTGTGCAGGATCGGTCATGTCGGTCATAATGAAGGCCATTACACGGCCGTTCTCGCCGAAGTGATCCACGAAATCACGTACCAGGCGGCGGACTTCATCCTCTTTTGCCCCGTGAGGAATGTTCAGCGGGAAGGCGAAGGTCATGCGTTTGCCCCAGTTGTTGTGCAGATAATCCGGATCGTTGATGACCAGCTGCGGAGTCCACATGTCGATGCCCATCTCCAGCATCTCAGGAATATACTGGATGTTTTTGCCGCAGGAGTGCAGCTCGATAAATTTGCCCTGTCCTTTGACAAAATCCAGATATTTCTTTGTGGCGGGAAGCAGCTGCTCGTCGAACATATCGTTGGAGAAGAAGCCGGCTCTCTGGGTGCCCCAGTCGTCGTGGTACAGGACGCCGTCCACTCTGCCGTAATATTCGAAGATCTTTCCGGTGGACTCGATCTTGTAGTCCGCCATCTTGTCAAAGAATTCCTCCAGAAGCTCAGGCTCCTCGTAGAAGGCCATCAGCGTCTCGTCGAAGGGGATCATCTCGTGAAGCCGTTCAAAGATGCCCTCTACACACTCATAGATATGGACACGGTCCGGATCCAGCAGCGGCTGCAGCTTTTTGCCGTCGGCCTCGAAATCCACCAGGGAGAGATCCGGCCATTCCAGCTCTTCCTTCCAGTTTGCAAAATCCGAGATGGTGCGTGTGCCCGGCTTTGTGATCATGCCGCCTGCAGATTCGACCATGGTCCAGTAGACGCCCCACCAGTCGTAGCCGTCCACCTCTGGAACCGGATGCTCCTCCATGGCGTCAGGCCATACGATGTTTGACTCGAAGAAATAAGCCGGCATCCAGTAGGGCTTATCGCCCTTGACACAGCGGATATAGTTCTCGCGTACGCTGTAAGGTCTGCCAGTGATCGGCGGTTTCGGCTGCTGGAACATCCACGGGAAGGTTCCCGGTGCCTGCCAGAACTGAGAATAATCTCTTTCCGCAGCCTGTTTCATAAATCTTCCTACACTCATATCTTCCTCCTTGCTGCAGATGTCGGGTTCCGCTCCTTCGGTCTGCCATTTTTCTGTACAAAAGCGGCTGCCCGTTTGGCTTGCCGTACCATCCGGCTGTCCGGGGCCGCCCAGTGCACACAGCTTATCCGTATGGTTATATTTTACCCTTCCTTCTTACAGATATACAGGTTTCGGGTATACAAAAATCACGGGCAGAGCGTGCAGCGGATTTGTGGGAAAAATAACAATCCGGTCTATGCACAGACATAGAGGCCGGGAGTTGTCTGAAATTCAGCAACGATTGTCAGATAGTTTCCCGGATATTGCCTTTGGATTGTGTTTTTTTTGCAAATCGTGTAAACTTATGTATTAGAATGCGCAGGCGGCTGCCGCCGGAGATGCTGCGCGGAGCTTTGCAGTTGCTGATAGAGGTGGTTGAAATGAAGCTAAGTATGTGGATGATCGTGAATCGGCTGTATCCTTTGCTTGAGATGGAGCCGGACATACGAGACGATGCGCCGCAGGTGCTGAACAGTGCGAGACTTGCTTACTCGACGAATTGTCTGCATGTCTATCAGGAGAAAGATTATATCGTTTATGCAGGAGAAGGCGGGACGATCCGTCTCTTTAATCTGTCCCTGAAGGAGGCTTTCGAGATCGTTCAGGGCGTTTTTGATTATTATCAGGATCTGGAGGATGATATCCGCAAGGCGGTAATGGCCAGAAATTACCAGAAGGCGGTCGATGAGCTGTTTCTCATATTCCACAACCCGATGATGGTGACAGACGGCAACAACCAGATGCTGGCCATGACCTCCCCGGAGGATGTGGATGACAGCAAGATGGATCCGGAGTGGAACTATGTCCGCCAGTATGGGTATTCCTCTGTCAACAGCGTCCGTGCTTTCTGGTACAACCGCCGGGGACAAAATTTCCTCCATCATGGTTTTCAGACCTTTGACCGGAGCATCGACTCCCGGGTAAAATATGGCGGCGTTTCCTACTGCCTGGAGTTCAACGCGATCACCTGCGGCAGGATCGTCCTGCTGGAGGCAGAGCGGGAGATCAATTACGGCGACTACCAGCTGATCGAGATGCTGGCCCAGCTTCTGGAGCCGGCCCTTGGGTCTGTCCGCAACGCGATGCAGCAGAACATCAACATTTTCTACAACCTGATCTTCCAGATGCCCTATTCCGAGAAATATCTGCTGAAGGCACTGGCAGACCAGAACTGGAGCGTATCGGATTCTTACCAGCTGATCCTGATGCAGACCAAAGCCGGATTCACCAGAGGAGCATTCCTGGATGTGCTGTACCGGACGGCACTGAATCAGCCCCATGGATGTATCGTGCTGCGAAAAGAGCCGCATATCATCTTCCTGACAAACAAGGGACTTAGTGAGAATACACAGCTCCGCCAGTTCCTGATCCAGTTCCAGAAGAACAATCCGGTCCTGATCGGGTGCAGCCTGGAGGTCCAGGGGATCGAAACGATCCCGTTCCTGTATGAGCAGGCGGAATATGCCCTGATCAAGGCCGAGGAGAGCCAGGCCGGGACCGACAGCGGCAAAGATACGGGAGAAAAGGATGCGGTCTTCTACTTTGCCGACTACGGAGCCCAGGCCATATTGGAGAGCAACGTCACAGGCAAATACCTGCATGCGCTCCATCCGCTGGTCGTCAGGCTCTGGACCGATTACCAGAAGGACGGCGACAGCTCCTACGAGACGCTGCGCACCTTCCTGGACTGCGAGCGGTCGATCACCCAGACAGCAGCAAAGCTCTACACTCACCGGAACACGATCATCTACCGGCTCAAAAAGATCCAGGATCTGCTGGGGGATGGGCTGGACAACAGCGAGACCAGATTTTATATCCGCCTGTCCATGTATCTGATCGAGATGAATGAAGACCGGCCGATCGATGACTAAATGAACAGAGTTGCCGCAGCGCGGCAGCGAACAGGGGACCGTCACACAAAACAAAGCGTGCATATATATTCTGGAGGGAACATCCGCAACGCCGGTACTTGGAGAAATCTATTTATAGATTCCGACTTAGTACCGCTGCGTGAGGACAGAGCGCGAGCGTTTCCCGCAAGAATATATATGTACGTAATGTTGTATGACGGTCCCCTGTTTTGCAGCTCCGGGAAGGAGAATCGATCAGCCAGGACAAGAAATGCCCCCGGAGGACATTAAAGCAAACATTCTGCAGGTCTGTTAAGGCCGAAGCCGTTTGCGTAATGCCTTCCGGGGGCAAAGTATACGAACAATCAGATCTCTTATGCGATGGGTTCGAAGTCAGCGGCTCCGTGCTTGCAGAGCGGGCAGACGATGTCATCGGGCAGCTCCTCGCCCTCATAGATCCATCCGCAGACCTTGCAGACCCAGCCCTTCTTTCCTTCGGTCTGGGGCTTCGGTTTTACGTTCTTCTGGTAGTAGGTGTAGGTCATGGTATCCTTGTCGGACATTACACGGGCCTCGGTCACCTTGCAGATGAACATGCCGTGGGTATCCAGATCCACATACTGCTCGACCTCCAGGGACATGAAGGCATTGATGTACTTGGGCAGGAACATCAGGCCGTTGTCGGAGCGAAGGCCTTCGAAATCAGCAAATTTGTCCACGGCGCGGCCGCTCTGGAAGCCAAAGTGCTGGAAGACGGAGAAGGGAGCCTCCACCGACAGGCAGTTGACATTCAGCTTTCCGGTCTGGCTGATCACGTGGTGCGAGTAGTTCTGCTTGTTGATGTTGACGGCGACCCGGTTCGGGTTGTCGGTCAGCTGGGTGACGGTGTTGACGATCAGGCCATTGTCCTTTTTGCCGTCATTGGAGGTGACGACATACAGGCCGTAGCCGATCTTGAACAGAGCCGTGAGGTCGTTCTTGTTTGCCTTCTCGCTGGACTGGGCGATGTAGTCGCGGCAGAGCTCAGATGCAAGTGCTTCGATGGCATCCTTCGTATCCGCGTTCATGGCGGACTTGATGGTGACGGAGGTTTCGGTGAAGGTCAGATCCTTGCAGCCCTCCAGCATGCCCTTCATGACCTTCTTTGCCAGGGGTGCCCAGGTGCCGTTCTCGATCAGAGCGACGGTGCGCTTCTGGAAATTGTGCTCCGCCAGGCGGTGGAGATAGTCATGCATGAAGGGATATACATCAGCGTTGTAGGTCGTGGTAGCCAGGACCAGTTTGTTGTAGCGGAATGCATCGCTGACAGCAGCGGACATATCGTCTCTTGCCAGATCGTAGACAGCGACGGCGGGCGCACCCTTTTCCTTCAGCTTGGAGACCAGAAGCTTTACCGCGTCTCTGGTATGGCCGTACACCGAGGTGTAGGCAACGACGATGCCTTCGCTTTCCGGGGTGTAGGAGGACCACTTGTCGTACAGGTCGAGATAATGGCCGAGGTTTTCCTTGAGGACGGGGCCGTGCAGCGGGCAGATGATCTGAATATCCAGAGTGGCTGCAGCCTTCAGAAGGTTCTGGACCTGCTGGCCGTATTTGCCGACGATGCCGATGAAGTAACGTCTGGACTCGTCATCCCAGGGCTCCTCCACGTCGTTGGCGCCGAACTTGCCGAAGCCGTCGGCCGAGAAGAGGACCTTATCGGTGCTGTCATAGGTCACCATGACCTCCGGCCAGTGGACCATCGGAGCGAAGACAAAGGTCAGCGTATGAGCGCCCAGGCTCAGGGACTCGCCGTTGCCGACGGTCAGAGTCTTTGTATCTCCGAGATCGAAGAACTGGTTCATCATCACGAAGGCTTTTTTGTTGGATACGATCGTGACATCCGGATAGGTCTGGATAAAGTTTTTGATGTTGGCGGAGTGATCCGGCTCCATGTGCTGGATGATCAGGTAATCGGGCTTGCGTCCGTCAAGGACGGAAGCGAGATTGTCCAGCCACTCATGCTTGAAGTTGATGTCGACCGTGTCCATGACGGCGATCTTCTCATCGTCGATCACGTAGGAATTGTAGGCCATTCCGTGGGGGACCGGGTACTGGCCCTCAAACAGATCCACCTTGTGGTCGTTGACACCGACGTATTTGATGTCTTTTGTAATTTGCATAGAAAATGCTCCTTTCTGATTCGGATCCGGCGGATCCGCAATATAGCAGTATGTGCACAGGGAGCGTTCCCTGATATACGGTCATTATACCAACCGGGCAGGGCAAAAACAACAAACTTGTGCAAAGTCCTGACAAAGTCCTGACAAGTGCAGGTTTTGCATGCTATAGTGAAACCGGCACTTTTTTAACATATTACGGCAAGAATTCTCCCATCCTCTAAGGTGGCGGGATGAATTGCACATCTTGGTATAGTTACTTGGTATAGTTGTACTCGTCTCCCTTTTTGCACACATAAAAACGAATAGCAAAAAGAACACTTGTTCTAAATGCGCGCTTATGGTATACTGTTATCAACAGAAGTAATCCATTTCAGTCGAATTCGAGGAAATGTTGGTATGACGGACAAATATGATCGTAATGCTCATTCAGTCTTTCTTCTGTACTACCACCT
>OCTX012254873.1_pt1 | contig 14756 bp, 11 predicted proteins | sample 1539691 | NCBI WGS metagenome assembly OCTX01 (sample SAMN02144231, study PRJEB22623) | gut metagenome | biome: sheep rumen | host: Ovis aries | place: New Zealand | reverse complement strand
CGGTTGCAGGTGAGATACGGTTCAAACCTGCTTCCGTCTCCCGTGCCGGTCGTGACCTTCTTTGTTGCCGCCCAGTCGACAGGGTTATAGAAAAAGGCGCCTCTGTTCGTCACATCGGTAAACAGATGCTCTTTTCCTTTGCCGAAATGCAGCCTGCCGCTCATCAGGCCCATATTAGTACCCTTGATTTTAATGTTCCAGAACTCTTCCCTGGTGCCGTTATAATAGAAATCAGCATCGGACACTTTGTAAAAGGCATGTTCTCCGATCAGGATGCAGCTTTTCGGAATCACGACTGACTTTATATTGGTTGAGCCATGGAAAAAATAGTGTCCTATCTGTGTGATCCCTTCATGGATAATAACGCTTTTTATTTTCGGGTTATTATAAAATGCCCCGCTCTCGTAACTGAAGTAATTGGTTTCGATTTTACCGGTACCCGTGATGTCAAGTACTCCGGTGCTCTCATTCCATGTATAACGGGCGTCTTCTCCGCAGAAACCTTCGGAATTCAGTCCCACCTCTGCAGCCTCCGGAGCCCCCTCCAGGATCTCATCCGCCGCGGCCGGAACCCCCATCGACACGATGAGCATCATGGAAATGAAAACCGCCATGAGTTTTCTGAATACTTTTCCTTTCACCGTCTTGCCTCCTTTCAATTTGGTGAAATTTATCATAATCTTACTTACAGTTTATCACATCTTTGTGCAGTATTCAATTACTATCAACAATCATTAGGAGGGTCCCAGGGACGGTTAAAAAAAACACAGGGACGGTTCCCAGGGACGGTTCTCATAAAAAACGGGCTGCAAAAATGCAGCCCGTTTTTTCAGGAACCGTCCCCAAGAAACCGTCCCTGCGGCAAAGAACCGTCCCTGCCTTCTTACTTTATCACCTGGAAAATATAAAACTTCAGATATGAACTCTCCGCCGCCGTCCACAGGATCGGATGGTCCGGGCCCTGCGTCCGCGCCTCGATCTGCCGGAGCCGCACATGCGCCTCCCGGGCCGCCTCGCGGAGCATTTTCTCGAAGAGCTCCCGGGTCATGAAATGCGAACACGAGCAGGTCGCAAAATACCCGCCGTCCCTCACCAGCCTCATGCCGGCCCGGTTGATCTTGCGGTAGCCCTTCTCCGCGGCTTTCACATTCTGACGAGACTTGGCGAACGCCGGAGGATCAAGGATCACCAGATCGAACGACTCTCCCTCCGTCTCCATCTGCGGCAGAAGCTCGACCAGGTCCGCCGCCTGAAACCGCAGGTTCCTCCCCGCCTCATTGGCCATCTCCTCACCGCGGAACTGCCCGTCAGCCTCCGCGCCGGATGTAAAATGAAAACCGTTCAGCTCCGCATTCCTCTCCGCCTGGGCGAGCGCGGTCTCCGAGGCGTCCACCGCGAGAACGCTCGCCGCCCCGGACGTTGCCGCGTTCAGGGCAAACGACCCGGTGTGCGTAAAGCAGTCGAGCACCTTCGCGCCTATCGCCAGCGGCTGAATCGCCTTCCGGTTGTATTTCTGGTCCAGGAAGAACCCGGTCTTCTGCCCTTCCGCCACGTCGACGAGGTAATGCACCCCGTTTTCCGTGATCGGCACCTGGGTGTCGAACGGCTCCCCGATAAAGCCGGAGGTCCGCTCCATGCCTTCCTTGAGCCGCTCCTTCGCGTCCGAGCGCTCGTAGACGCCGCGGACGGCGATGCCGTCCTCCCCGAGGATCTCCTTCAGAAGGTCAATGATCTCGCCCTTCATCCGGTCGATCCCGAGCGCCAGCGACTCGACGACCAGCACATCCTCATACTTGTCGATCGTGATGCCCGGCAGGAAATCCGCCTCCCCGAAGACCACCCGGCAGGAGGACGTGTCCACGGTATGCTTCCGGTAGTCCCAGGCTGCCGCGAGCCGCCTCCTCAAAAAGGAAGCGTCGATCGTCTCCTCCGCGTTCCGCGTCAGGACCCGCACCCGGATCTTCGAGTTCATATTGATGAAGCCTTTTCCGAGCGGCCAGCCGTCGAAATCGGCGACCTTCACCACGTCGCCATTGATAAAACTCCCCTCGATCCGGTCGATCTCGTTGTCAAAAATCCAGAGGCCCCCGGATTTCAGGAGCCTCCCTTCGCCTTTTTTCAGGATAATGCGTGCGTTTGTGTCCATCGATTTACCGCTCTTCCCTGAAGTACGAGAGTCCCAGCGAAGCCGGCGGCTGCGTCTCTCTCTTCTTCCGCATGCTCGTCGCGACGAGCACGATGATCGTGACCAGGTAAGGCGTCATCTTGATGAGCTCCTGGGTCGAAACGTCGATGTTCGGGATATAGTTGTGGACGATGAAGAGTCCGCCGAACAGGATCGAGCCGAAGATCGAGATGTTCGGCCGCCACACGCAGAAAATAACCAGCGCAATCGCAAGCCAGCCTCTGTCGCCGAACGCGTTGTTGGACCAGACGCCGTTCGCGTAGTCAAAGACGTAGTAGAGGCCGCCCAGCCCGGCGATCATGCTGCCGATGCAGGTCGCGAAATACTTGTAGCGGTTGACGTTGATGCCGGCCGCGTCCGCCGTCGCCGGGCTCTCGCCGACCGCGCGGAGGTTCAGGCCGACGCGGGTCCGCCCCAGCACCCAGGCCGCCAGGATCGCGATGATGACCGCCGCGTAGGCGAGGAAGCTGTAGGAGAAAAGGAGCGTCCCGACCGAACCGAGCTTTCCCGCAAACGGAAATGTCGTCCGGAACACGTTGGATGTCGCGGTCAGGGTGATGGAGGGCACGTCATTTCCCGAAAGCTTGATCAGCGAGCCGCCGAAGAAATTGCCGAAGCCCGTGCCGAAAGTGGTCAGGGCGAGACCGGTAACGTTCTGGTTCGCGCGCAGCGTGACAGTCAGGAAACAGTAGATGAGGCCCATGAGAAGCGACCCGACAAGGCTGCAGAGGAGCGGAATCAGGATCGCGAGCACCGGGTTGATATTTGCCGGGCCCACGCTCTGCTCGTAGAGGAAGGACCCGATGACGCCGCTGATGCCGCCGACGTACATGATGCCCGGGATACCGAGGTTCAGGTGGCCGGATTTCTCAGTCAGGATCTCGCCGGTCGACCCGAGAAGAAGCGGGATGCCCTGCATGATCGCGCGGTGCAGAAATGCAAACAAAGCGCCCATTATGCCTTCCCTCCTTTCCTGTGCGTTCTCCTGATCTCATAGTTGATGAAGAACTCGCTGCCGATGATAAAGAAAATGATAATGCCCGTGATAATGTCCGCAAACGAATCGTTCAGCCCGAAGACCGTCGCGATCTCGACCGAACCCTTCTGCATGAAGCAGATCAGGAACGACGTGAAGATCATGTAGATCGGGTTGAATTTGGCCATCCAGCTGACCATGATCGCGGTGAAGCCGCGCCCGGCGACCGTGTCGCGGGTGATCGTGTGGTCGGTGCCGGCCACCAGCAGAAGGCCGGTGAGGCCGCAGATCGCGCCGGAGATCAGCATGGTCCGGATGATGACCTTGCGGACGTTGATGCCGATGTAGCGGGCGGTATTCTCGCTCTCGCCGACGACCGAGATCTCGTAGCCATGCTTTGTGTAGGTCAGGTAGATGTAGACGAGGACCGTCAGGATGACTACGATCAGGATGTTCAGCAGATAGTTGTTGCCGATGACCGGGAGCCAGCCGGCGCGCGTCTCGCGGTTGATGATGCCGATCTGGCCGGAGCCCTTCGGCACCGAGAAGCGGTATGTGAAAAATGAAACGATCTGGATCGCCACATAGTTCATCATCAGGGTGAACAGCGTCTCATTGGTGCCCCAGTAGGCTTTAAAGAGAGCCGGGATGAGACCCCAGATGGCCCCGGCCACAATGCTCGCGATGACCGTCACGAGGAGCAGCACCGGAGTCGGCAGCTTGTCCCCGAAGAAGATCATACAGGCTGCGGTTGCGAGGCCGCCGATGAGCGCCTGCCCTTCTGCCCCGGTGTTCCAGAAGCGCATCCGGAATGCCGGCGTCACCGCCAGCGAGATGCAGAGCAGGATCGCGACGCTCTGCATGAGGTTCCAGAGACGGCGGTTGGTTCCGACCGCACCTTTGATCATGGTCGCGTAAACGCTGATCGGGTTCTCGCCCGTGAAGAGCACGATGACGAAGCCGCAGACGATGAGGGAAATGAGAACCGCCAGCACCCGGATCCCTCCGCTCTGCCAGGCCGGCAGTGCGTCCCTTTTGACGATGTGGAAAAGAGGTTCTTTTACGTGGGTTTCATTTTTATGCATGATGTTACGCCTCCTTTCCGGCATTTGTCATGAGGAGACCGAGCTCCTCCTTCTTTGCGGTCCTGCCGTCCACGATGCCGGTCACGCGGCCTGCGCAGATGACCAGGATCCGGTCGCAGAGCTCCATGAGGACGTCCAGATCCTCGCCGACGAAAATGACCGCGACGCCGTTCTCCTTCTGCTGGTTCAGCAGGTTGTAGATCATGTAGGACGAGTTGATATCGAGGCCGCGGACCGGATAGGCGGCCATGAGCACGGTCGGACGGACCGAGATCTCGCGGCCGACCAGGACCTTCTGGACATTGCCGCCCGAGAGCCGCCGGACCGGCGTCGTCGCCGACGGCGTGTTGACCTCGAGATCCTCGATGATCTTCTCCGCCAGCTCTTTCGGCTCCTTCCGATGGACGAACATGGATTTTCCCTTGCCGTAAGAGCGGAGCATCATGTTGTCGATGATGTCCATATTTCCGACGAGGCCCATGCCGAGACGGTCCTCCGGCACAAATGAAAGCCGCACGCCGAGCTCGCGGATCTGAAGCGGCGTCTTGTTCCGCAGGTCTTCCTTCTGGCCGTTCTTCGGATTGTTGTAAATGATCTCGCCGCCAGTCAGCGGGACAAGGCCGGCGATCGCTTCGAGGAGCTCCCTCTGGCCGCTGCCCGCGACGCCCGCGATGCCCAGGATCTCGCCGGAGCGCGCGGTGAAGGAGACGTCGTCCAGGAGACGCACGCCCTCGGAGCTCACGCAGTCGATGCCGCGGACGATGAGGCGCTCTTCATTTTTCGAAGGCTCGCTGCGGTCGATGTTGAGGCTCACCTTCTTGCCGACCATCATCTCGGTGAGGCTGGCCTCGGTCGCGGTCTTCGTCTCGACCGTGCCGATGTACTCGCCCTTGCGGAGCACCGCCACCTTGTCGGAGAGCGAGAGCACCTCGTGGAGCTTGTGGGTGATGATGATGATTGCCTTGCCGTCCTGGCGCATGCGTCGCAGGACCGCGAACAGCTTCTCGGTCTCCTGCGGCGTGAGGACCGCGGTCGGCTCGTCGAGGATCAGGATATCCGCGCCCCGGTAGAGGACCTTGATGATCTCGACCGTCTGCTTCTCGGAGACCGACATCTCGTAGATCTTCCTGGCCGGATCGATGTCGAAGCCGTACTGGGACGCGATCTTTGCGACCCGGGCGGATGCCTCCTTCATGTTGAATTTTTCGTCTTCGAGGCCGAGAACGATATTTTCAGCCGCGGAGAAGACGTCAACCAGCTTGAAATGCTGGTGGATCATCCCGATCTTGTATTTAAAGGCGTCTTTCGGCGAGCGGATGACGACCTCCTGCCCGTCGATCAGGATCCTGCCGTTGTCCGGGTAGTAAATGCCCGCGATCATGTTCATCAGAGTGGTCTTGCCGCTGCCGTTCTCGCCTAAAATGGACAGGATCTCGCCGCGGTTGACGACGAGGTTTACATTTTTATTGGCGATGATGTGGCCGAATGTCTTTGTGATGTCCTGAAGTTCAATAGCCGGTACGCTCAAATCCTTATCTCCTCATTCGGAAAGATTGAAAACAGGCGGAACACTTTCTCGGTGCTCCGCCTGGGTTTGATTCACGGAATCAGTATTTCTCGTTCAGAGTCGTGATGCCGTCGATGCGGACATCGAAGTACGGAGCCGAGCGGTACTCGGACTCGTGGAAGTAGCCGTCCGCGATGACTTCCGTATCAGCCTCGTACGCGGCGTCAGTGTCGACGTCAGCCATGTAGGAGGTGAGCTCCTCGCCGTTAACCGTGAAGAGGGATGTATCAAATGCATGAATGGAACCGTCCATGAGGCCGGCCTTGACTTCCTCGATCTTCTCGGCAGTGCCCTCAGCGGCGACAGCCTCGTTGATCTCGGTCAGAAGGACGGAATCGGTCTCGATCGTGCCGGTCCAGTCGTTGTCGATTGCCTCGCCGTTCATGACGCACCCGATGATGTACTCGAAGTACGGCTCCCAGTTGATTCTGGAGGAGACGATGAAGGTGTTCGGGCAGGCTGCCTGAGTCGAGCCGTTGTAGGAGACGTTCGGGACGCCGGCGTTCTCGCAGGCGGTCGGAGCGCCCATGGAGTCAGCGTGCTGGGAGATCAGGACGCAGCCGTTCTTCAGAAGAACCTCAGCGGCCTCCTTCTCGAGGGTCTCGTCATACCAGGAACCGGTGAACTGGACTTCCATCGTGACGGACGGGCAGACGCTCTTCGCGCCGAGATAGAAGGAAGTGTAACCGGAGATAACCTCGGCGTAGGTGTAAGCACCGACATAACCCATCTTCGCCTGGTCCTCGGTGATCTCGCCGTTCGCGATCATCTCGTTGAGCTTCATGCCTGCAGCGACGCCGGCAAGATAACGGCCGTTGTAGATCTCAGCAAACGCGTTGTGGAAGTTGTCAAGTCCGACGGTGTGAGCGGTCGTGCCGGTCGCGTGGCAGAACTCGACTTCCGGGAACTCCTCCGCTGCCTGCACCATGAAGGACTCATGGCCGAAGGAATCCGCGAAGACGATGGAGCAGCCTGCATCCGCAAGGTCCGCAGCTGCCTCGTAGCACTCGTTGGACTCGGGGATGTTGGTCTTGCCGACATACTCGACGCCGAGCTTCTCGCAGGCTGCCTTGGCGCCCGTGATGAAGTTGTTGTCATAGGTGGAATTCTCGTCATGCAGGTAGATGAAACCGACCTTCATGCCGGAAGCTGCCGGAGCGGTCTCAGCCGGAGTGGACTCTGCCGGAGTGGACTCCGCCGGTGCCGCAGTGGATTCTGCCGGAGCTGCGGTGGACTCTGCCGGTGCCGCGGTGGAAGCGGAGCTGCCGCCGCAGGCTGCAAGCGAGAAGGCCATCACACCCGTTAAGATAAGTGCTGCAATTTTTTTCATAACAGTCCTCCCTTTTGATTAGGATATTTAAGAAATGAAACAGTTATCCGTCCGTTTCCTCCTGTACGGAAACCTGTACGGATATCTCACATTCTATTACAAAATAAGTGCTTTTGTAAATGACGCTAAATGCCTAAAAAACCGCCCTCTTCGGGCGGTTTTTCGTCAAAATTGACTCTTCGGAAAGCTGATCGGGAAAGCGTTTACACGAGACCCCCGTACATCTCCGGCCGGCGGTCGCGGAAGACGCCCCATTCAAGCCGCGCATCGCGCAGCGCGTCAAAATCATACTCGTGCACGAGCACCTCCTCGGTGTCTCTCCCGGCGCGCGCGACGGGCTCCCCGGTCTCGTCGGTCATGAAACTCGAACCGTAGAAAAGCAGGGCGCTTTTCTGGTTTGCATTTTCCTCCGAGGGCAGGACCTCCTCGAGCCCATAGCGGTTCGCGGCCGCCACCGGAATGATGTTCGCGGCCGAATGCCCCTGCATCGCGCGCATCCATCTTCCCGCGCTGTCGCCGCCGAGGATCGGCTCGCTGCCGATCGCCGTCGGATAGAGAAGGATGTCCGCGCCGAGCAGCGCAAGGCACCTGGCGGTCTCCGGGAACCACTGGTCCCAGCAGATGCCGACGCCGATCCTGCCTGCACTCGTATCGAACACCTTAAACCCGGTGTCCCCCGGCGTAAAATAGAACTTCTCCTGATAAAAATGATCGTCCGGGATGTGCGTCTTCCGGTAAACGCCCAGGTTCTCCCCGCTATCGAGCATGACGACCGTGTTGTAGAGCACCGTCCCGGCGCGCTCATAGATGCTGACGGGCAGAACGACGGACAGCTCCCGGGAAACCGCCGTAAAACGCCTCACAGCGTCGTTTTCGGCGACCGGTTTGGCAAACTGATAGTAGTCGTAGCGGCGCTCCTGGCAGAAGTACTGCCGCTCGAAGAGCTCCGGGAGGAGGATCAGCTTCGCGCCTTTTCCGGCGGCCTCGCGCACCAGCCTCTCGGCTTTCTCCAGGTTTTCATTCAGATCACGGCTGCAGCTCATCTGGATCGCTGCGACTTTTGTTCCGGCCATATCTTCACCTTTCTGTTTTCTTCAGGGACGGTTCCTTGGGGCCGGTTTCTGAATAACGATTTTCTTTTGAAAATCGTTTTTCAGGAACCGACCCTCGGGAACCGTCCCCGAGGTTTCCGGCACCTGCTGCGTTATGCAGTGGATATTCCCCCCGCCGAGCAGGATCTCCCTCGCCGCGACCGGCACGATCCTTCTCTCCGGGCATAGCTCCCGGAGGATCCGCGCCGCGCGGCGGTCGCTCTCCTCATTTTCGCCGCCGAAGGCGGGCATGAGGAGGATATCATTGGCAAAATAGAAATTCACGTAGCTCGCCGCCAGCCTCTCGCCGGCTTCCCGGGTGTCCTCCCCGGGCTCGAACTCGTAGTTTTCGATGTCGGCCTCGCCGCAGCACACCGGCACGTCCGGGACCGGCAGCTTGTGCACGATGAGCCTTCGGCCCTTCGCGTCCGTCTCGGACAGGAGGTAGTCAAGGTCCTGCTTCGAGAGCTCGTACTGGGGGTCCTGTTCGTTGTCGGTCCAGGCGAGCACAATCTCGCCCGGCCTTATGAAGGCCGCCACATTGTCCACATGCTCGTTGGTCTCGTCCATATATATGCCTCTCGGAAGCCAGAGGACCTTTGAGACGCCGAGAAACTGCTTCAGCCGCTCCTCGATCTCATCCTTCGTCAGCTCAGGATTCCGCCCGGCCGACAGCAGGCAGCTCTCCGTGACAAGGAGCGTTCCCTCGCCGTCCGTGTGAATGCTGCCGCCCTCGAGGACAAACGGGGAGGCGTCCAGCACCTCTTCTCCGAGAAACGCCGCGAACTTCTTTGCGAGCGCGTCGTCCTTCTCCCAGGAAGCGTAGAGCCCGTCGACCTCTCCGCCCCAGGCGTTGAAGCGCCAGTTGACGGCGAGGCGCTTTGCATGTTCCGAAAAGACGAACGTCGGCCCGATATCCCTCGCCCAGGAATCGTCGGTCTCCGCCTCAATAAAAATGAGCGCTCCGCTCTCTCCCACGCGCACCTTCAGCTTCTCCCGCGCGTCCGAAGCCGCTTTCGGGCTCACGATAAGCCAGACCTTCTCGACTTTTACGAGCTCCGCGATCAGATCGGAAAATGCCCTCTCCGCCCCCGCGCGGTCCCTGCCCCAGCTGCCCGGCCTCTCCGGCCAGACCATGAGGGTACCTTCGTGGGGCTCGAATTCGGCCGGAAAGCGGATCCCGGAAGGCACATTCATGAACTTATCTTGCATCACGAAAGCCTCCCCTTAAAATCCTCATAGCCGAAGCGTTTTATGAGCTCAAAGCGGTCTTCATCTTCCGAATCGCGCTCGAGAACGATGTCCGGCAGCGCCATCCCGTTGAAGGTGTTGTTCTTGACCATGCTGTAGATCGCCATGTCCCCGAAGGTGAGGATATCCCCGATCCGCGGCAGGCTCTTCAGCCGGTAGTACCCGATCACGTCGCCCGCGAGGCAGGTGCGCGAGGCGAGGCGGACCCATACGCCTTCCTTCGCGGTCTCCGGGGCATTTTCCCTGCCGCCGCGGCTCTCAAGAGCCCCGAAAAGCGGCGGTGTGTAGGGCATCTCAAGGACGTCCGGCATGTGGCAGGCCGCGGAGGCGTCCAGAATAAGCGTCGGCACATCCTCCGTGTCCACGATATCGAGGACGGATGTGATCAGGGTCCCGGCGTCAAGCGCGATTGCCTCACCGGGTTCGAGGTAAACTTCCGCCTGCCATTTTTCCTTCACTTCCTTCACAAAATCAATCAGCCGGTCCACATCATAGTCATCCCGCGTGATGTGGTGGCCGCCGCCCATGTTGATCCAGGACGCCTCGCCAAGGTAAGGCGCAAAATGCTCCTCCACGCTCCGGAAGGTTTCGATGAGGGGTTCGACGCCCTGCTCACAGAGCGTATGAAAATGCAGCCCGCTCACCCCCTCTGGCAGCTTCTCCGGCATCTGACTCCTGCGGATCCCGAGCCGCGAGCCCGGCGCGCAGGGATCGTAGATCGCGTGCCCTTCCTGGGTCGAGTGTTCGGGGTTGATGCGGAGCGCGGTTTTTATTTTCCCGGATGCGGCGAAAGGCTCCCAGATGTGCCGGTGGGCCTCAAGCTGAGCCAGGGAGTTAAAATAGAGGTGGGTTGCGATCCCGCAGAGCTTACGCATCTCATCTTCCTTGTAGGCCGGCTCGAAGACATGGTTCTCCGGATGCGGATTCGCGCCGCACCTGAATTCCTCGTGCGCAAGACGGGCCTCGAAGATGCCGGACGCGGTCGTCCCGGCGAGATATTCCGCGATCAGCGGATAGACGGAAAACATTGAAAATGCCTTCTCCGCGAGCAGCACCTTTGCGCCGGCTTCCTTCTCAACCCGCTTAAGGATCTTAAGGTTCTTTATGAGTGCCCCCTCCTGCACAATGTAGGAGGGGGTCTTAAGTTCACTGTATTTCATTTTCAGTCCACCAGGACAGGGTTCTCGTCGACGACCCACGGCAGGCCGTACTCATTCAGCATCTCCATGTAGGGATCCGGATCGAACTCGTCCGTCGTGAAGACGCCGGGCTTCTTCCAGGTCCCGTTTACGACCAGGGCTGTACCGATCATCGCCGGGACGCCGGTCGTGTAGCTGATCGCCTGGCTGCCGAGCTCGCGGTAGCAGGCCTGGTGGTCGCAGACATTGTAAATGTAGATCTTACGCTCCCTGCCGTCCTTCCTGCCCGTGAAAATGCACCCGATGTTGGTCTTGCCCACCGTCCGCGGGCCGAGGCTGGCCGGATCCGGCAGCAGAGCCTTCAGGAACTGGATCGGGACGATCTCGCGGCCCTCAAACATGATCGGGCTGGTGGAGAGCATGCCGACATTTTCAAGACACTTCATATGGGTCAGATAGCTCTGCCCGAAGGTCATGAAGAAGCGGATCCGCTTCACGCCGGGGAAATTCCGCCCGAGCGCCTCGATCTCCTCGTGGTGCAGCAGGTACATGTCCTTCTCGCCGACTTCCGGGAAATTGTAGACGCGCTTGATCTCCATCGGCTTCGTCTCGATCCATTTTCCGTTCTCCATGTAGCTGCCGTTCGCGGACACCTCGCGGAGGTTGATCTCCGGGTTGAAGTTGGTCGCAAACGGGTAGCCGTGGTCGCCGCCGTTGCAGTCCAGGATGTCGATCGTGTCGATCTCATCAAAATAGTGCTTCGCGGCGTAGGCGGTGAAGACGCTGGTCACGCCCGGGTCGAAGCCGGTGCCGAGGAGGGCCGTGAGGCCGGCCTCCTTAAACTTCTCCTCGTAGGCCCACTGCCAGCTGTAGTCGAAGTAGGCGGTGAAGCCCTTCTCTTCAATGCGCTTCTCATAGATCTTCCGCCACTCCGGGTCGTCGGTGTCCTCCGGCTCGTAGTTGGCGGTATCGATGTAATCCACCTTGCAGGCGAGGCAGGCATCCATGATCGTGAGGTCCTGGTAGGGAAGCGCGACGTTCAGGACCGCGTCCGGCCTGTAGGACTCAATCAGGCGGATAAGCTCCTCCACGCTGTCCGCGTCGACTTTGGCCGTCGAAAGCTTCACGCTCGTGCCGGCCTTTTCGATCTTCTCCTTCAGGGCGATGCACTTTTCTTCCGTGCGGCTCGCGATCATAAGCTCCGTGAAGGTTTCGCTGTTCTGGCAGCATTTCTGGATGGCGACCTGCGCGACGCCGCCGCAGCCGATGACAAGTAATCTGCTCATTTTTCACCTCATCCTTTCTATTGTTATCCTGCAGGTTCCCGGGGACTTTGGGGGACGGTTCCTGTGGGACGGTTCCTGGGGGACGGTTTCTGGGAAATCGATTCTCATAGAGAATCGATCTCAGGGAACCGTCCCTGGGAACCGTCCCTGAAGGATGTCCCCGCTTCCCGTCATTCCTCTTCTTTCAGTATCTCTTCCACATACTTCGGCAGCATAAACGCCCCCCGATGTAAGTGCGTCGTATAGTACCAGGTCTTGATCCCGCGCCTCTCCCACCGCTCCGGATCGAAATCCTTCAGCGGGTGGTACTTCTTCGAGGCGAACCCGAACAGCCAGTAGCCCGCCGGGCAGGTCGGAATGTGCGCCTGGTAGACCCTCGAGATCGGGAAGGACTTGAAAGCCTTCCGGTGCATCGCCCGGCAGTTCTCCTCGTCCTCGTCGAAGAACGGGCTGCCGTGCTGGTAGACCATGATCCCGTCGTCGTGCAGGGCCTTGTAGCAGTTCCCGTAGAACTCCTTCGTGAAGAGCCCGGCCTCATGCCCCAGCGGGTCCGTCGCGTCGTTGATGATCAGGTCGTATTTGTCCTTGCAGCGCCGGAGGAAACGAAGCCCGTCCTCGTAATAGATCCGGACCCTCACGTCCTCGAGACCGATCGCGTTGTCCGGGAAATATTTCCGGCACACGTCCACGAACATCTTGTCCGGCTCGGCGATATCGATCACCTCGATCTCCTTGTAATGGGAGAGCTCGCGCGCGACGCCGCCGTCGCCGCCGCCGATGACCAGAACCCGCTTCACATTCGGGTGGACCGCCATCGGGACATGCACGACCATCTCGTCGTAGGTGAACTCCTCCTGCTCGGAGAAGATGACATTTCCGTTCGACGTCAGGAACTTCCCGAACTCGGGCGAATCAAACACATCGATGCGGCGGAACTCGCTCGTCCCGCTGTAGAGGTGCTGGTTGACCCGGATCGCCATTTTGACGTTCGAGGTGTGCATTTCCTCGAACCAGTACTCCATCCTTTTTTCCGCCATCTGTGCGCCCCTTTCTTCTGTCTGTGAAAATGAAAACCTCACACCAGCACGCAGAGCTCTGATATATCCTCGCTCTCAGGCCCCTGCATCGAGCAGCCTTTCTCCTTCGCGGTCCGGATATAATCGAGGATATCCCGCGTGATCATCTCGCCCGGCGCGAGGATCGGGATCCCCGGCGGGTAGCACATGACCGACTCCGCGCAGATCCGGCCGACCGTCTGCTCGATCGGCAGCTTCACTTTTGCCGCGTAAAATGCCTCCTGCGGCGTCGCCTTCACGATCGGCGTGACGTACTCCGCGCTGAAGAAGCTCGCTTCCGGCTTCGCGTAGAGCCGTGCGATATCGTCCAGCGCCCCGGCCAGCCGTTCAATATCCTGCAGGCGGTCACCGATGGAGATGTAGGCCAGCACGTTGGAGAGGTCCCCGAACTCCATCTGGATGTCGTACTCCTCCCTTAAGAGATCGTAGACTTCGATGCCGGTGAGGCCGATCCCGCGCGTGTTGACGACCAGCTTGGTCCGGTCGAAATCAAACACGCTGCCGCCGTTGATGAGCTCCGTCCCGAACGCGTAGTACCCGTCGATCTCATTGATCTCCGACCGCGCGTAATCCGCCATCTCGGTGACCTTCCCGAAGCTCTCCTCCCCGTTCAGCGCGAGGTTCCTGCGGCTGATGTCAAGGCTTCCGAGCAGCAGGTAGGACGCGCTCGTGGTCTGGGTCAGGTTGATGATGTTGCTGACATAGCCCTCGTTGATCTTGTCGCCCAGAAGCAGCAGCGAGCTCTGCGTCAGCGAGCCGCCCGACTTGTGCATGCTCACCGCGCACATGTCCGCGCCGGCCGCCATGCCGTTCTTCGGGAGGTTCTTTCCGAAATAGAGGTGCGTCCCGTGCGCCTCGTCGACCAGGGCCAGCATCCCGTGCGAGTGGGCCAGCTTCACGATGGACTCGAGGTCCGAGCAGATCCCGTAGTAGGAGGGGTTGTTGATCAGGATCGCCTTGGCGTCCGGATTTTCCTCAACCGCCCGTCTCACATCCTCGAGCTCCATCCCGAGCGGAATTCCCAGCTTGGTGTCCACCTTCGGGTCGATGTAGACCGGGATCGCCCCGCAGAGGACCAGCGCGTTGATTGCGCTCTTGTGGACATTTCTCGGCATGATGATCTTGTCGCCGTGCTTGCATGCCGTGAAGACCATGCTCTGCACCGCGCTCGTCGTGCCGCCGACCATAAAAAATGCGTGCGCCGCCCCGAACGCGTCCGCCGCAAGCTCTTCCGCCTCACGGATGACGGATACCGGGTGGCAGAGGTTGTCGAGCGGTTTCATCGAGTTGACGTCCACCTCGACGCACTGCTGGCCGAGGAAATCCACCAGCTGCGGGTTTCCTCTGCCTCTTTTATGGCCCGGCACGTCAAAAGGGACGACTCTGAGCCTCCTGAAATGTTCCATCGCCGTGTAGAGCGGCGCTCTTTTCTGTTTGTTTTTGTTCACGGGCATTATCTCCTGTTCCTGCCTGCCCTTTCCCCCGCCGCAGGAAGATGTTGAGTTACCCGGGCAGGCAGAAGTTCTTATTTTTCTACAGAAAGAAAGCGGGAGCCGCCAATCAGCCGGACTTCCGCCTCTTTCTCGGACACAATGATCCGATTATCAGCCTATACGGACGATACCATATATCTCATCTGTTTGCAAGACAGATCTTTATTTTACTTCTTCTCCTCCGCGTTCATCGCTGCACCTCGGCATCAGTACACCAAGTTCTCCGTGGGTAAAAGGCTCATAGACGAGCGGCGCTGTCAGTATTTACGCAGCTGCC
>OCTX012267079.1_pt1 | contig 14757 bp, 11 predicted proteins | sample 1539691 | NCBI WGS metagenome assembly OCTX01 (sample SAMN02144231, study PRJEB22623) | gut metagenome | biome: sheep rumen | host: Ovis aries | place: New Zealand | reverse complement strand
CGGCCGCCGGCGAGCCGGCCGCCGAGGAGGAAGAGACCGTCGCGGAAGACGGCGATACCGCGGCAAAGCCCGCGGTCAAGGCGCCCGACGGCAAGCCTTTCCATCTTATGCCTCTCTGCCGCATCGCCGAGGGCCGTTGCGAATGCAGGCTTCCGGGCGCCGCCGGATGGACCGAGGTCGAGGAAGGCCGGTTCTATCCGCTGGGCACTTCGTTCCGCGCCGTCGGCGCAGAGTCCAGCATGGCGGTCCAGTTCGGCTACGAGAGCGAAGTCGTTGTCTACGGCGGCGCGGCGTTCGGCGCCATGCCCGCCCCTCTGGGCGACAGGCATCGCACGATCGCCCTGATGTCGGGCAGAATAACGGTCAAGCTGCCGCGCAATCTCGAGCCAGGTCTGTTCACTGTTACGGCACCGGGCTTCACGGCCTGCGATCTCGCCGGCGAGTCCCGCTACTCATACGCGACGACGGGCGACGGCGACGAGGCGGTGGTGCGCTGCGTCACCGGCGTGATGGCTATCAAGGGCCGTCACTTCGACATCCCCAGGATGACGGTCGCTAACGAACTGCGCATACGCACTTCGCAGGATCTTCTCTTCACGGGGCTTTACGGCAACAGCGGCGACTTCGAGGTCCGTCTCGATCAGGGCGTCGTCTCGGTCGTGGATTTCGAGACCAAGGAGGAGCGTGTCGAGGCCAAGACGCTCAACTGGCATCTTTCGCCCAAGACGGCGGTGCGAATCCACCGCGCGAAGCCTTCGATCGGCGAGAGGATGTCCGTCACGGTCATGACCTTCGACGCTAACGGCGAGCTCAAGAACCGCTGCGCGTTCGCCGAGGGCCGCCCCGAGATCAACACCGGGGAGCAGGGCGTGGGCGCGCTTGCCGAGCAGGACGCGGAGCGTCAGCGCAAGGCGGCCGAGGCTGCGGACGCGGTCTCCGAGGAAGAGGGTGACGAGGAGGAAGAATCCTCCGAGGAGGCTCCCGCCGAAGAAGAGGCCGGGTCTTCCGGTGACGGCGACGACGTTTTCTGACAACAAACACTGAAAACAACATCATAGAGGCCAGACGGCAATACAATGGTTATTCTGCAGTTCAACAAGCTGATCCGCAACAAGTGGGTCTGGGGTGCGTTCGCGGTGGTCATATCCGCTGCGTTCTGCTTTGACGATCTTTTCACGACGCGCGAGCGCGAAGAGCGTTCCGGCGGCGATGCGGGCGTTCTCGCCGGCGAGCCGGTGAAGGCTTCTGTCTTCAACGCCGTGGCTGACGATGTGCGCGGCATCGGCCGCAACCGCGACTGGCGCCGCAAGACTTCGGAGGTCAACCGCGTCGCGTGGGAGACGCTCGCAATGCTTCTCGTGGCCGACCGCAACGGAATCGCGGCGACCGACGCCGAAGTTCGCGATACTATCCGCCGCGACCGCTCGTTCGAGGCCAACGGGCAGTTCAGCTTCGCCCTCTACCAGCGTCTTCTGAGGGAGAACTCCGTGACGCCCGAGAGATTCGAGGAGTTTCTCAAGCGCCGCCTTACGACGTCCCGTATCGAGGAGCGCATGCTGGAGGCGGCCGCGTGGGTCTCGCCCATGGAGATCGACCGCGCCGTAGCCGACATGACCGACAGCTTCACCGTCCGCGTGGCGCGCTTCCGCCAGACGCAGGCCGAGGTCGACGCCGTGAGCCTCGACGACGAGGGCTTGAAGAAGTGGTATGAGGACAACAAGTCTTCGCTCGCCCTGCCCGACCGCATCAAGGTTCGCCTCGTGAAGTTCGACGCGACGAAGGAGGACGTCCTCGCGAAGATGTCCGTCACCGAGGACGAGATGCGCGACCACTATGACGCGACGATCGACAAGTATACTTCGACCGACACCAACGGGGTCGAGGTCGTAAAGGCTTTCGACGACGTGAAGGGCGATATCGAGAAGGAGCTGCGCCGCATCGCGGCCGTCCAGTTCTTCGAGACGAACCTCAACCGGCGCGTCTACGCCGAGCAGGCCGGGGCCGGGGCTTCGCGCCTCGACGCCATAGCCAAAGAGGACGGTCTTGAGGTTGTGACGAGCGACTGGTTCACGCTTGACGGCGGCTATGTCGAGGGCTTCATGAAGCGTGCGACGTCCATCTGCCCCGGCGCGAACGGATTCGCCGAGGCGGTCGCCGAGCTTGATCCTTCCAGCGAGGATCTGCGCTACTGCGTCGTGAGCTCCGACAGGGCCGTGTGGCTCGTCGAGACCGCCGAGACCAGCCCTGCGCACACGCCTGATTTCGACGAGGCCAAGGATGTGGTGCGCCCGCGTGCGCTGCGCGACGCCCAGGCGGAGGCGTTCAAGGCGTCCGTCGAGGCCATCGCGGCCAAGGGCGCCGAGGCGGTTCTCGCGACGGCGAACGTTTCAACCAACATCACTTTCGCGGTGTGCGACCTCCAGCAGGGCGACTTCCCCGACCAGCGCGTGATAGCTTCTGCCGCGCGCAAGCTCGCGAAGGGCGAAGTCTCCGAGTTCGCCAGGACCGGTTCGCGTTCGGGGCTTCTGGTCGTCTGCGAAGACCGCCAGAGCGGTGACGCGGCCAAGGCCACGCTGCTTTCCGCTCAGGTTCGCGACGAGGTCACCCGCCTCCAGGCCGGGCAGCTTCCCGAGGCGTGGCGCAGGTGGAATCTCGAGAGGCTCGGTTTCGAGCCTGGCGAGGGCGCTTCGGTCGATGAGGCCGAGGACGTTGAAGAGTGACGCGGTCATGACGGTCAGGTTCAAGCGCATCCATCCTGCGGCGACGCTTCCTGCCTATGCGCACGAAGATGATGCGGGTATGGATATAAGGAGCGTCGAGGACGTTGAAATCGCCCCCGGCGCCCGCGCGCTTGTCCATACAGGTCTTGTGATGGCGCTGCCTCCAGGGTGGGAGGCTCAGGTGAGACCGAGAAGCGGCCTTGCCCTGAAGAACGGCGTTACGGTTCTCAACACGCCCGGCACGATCGACGCGGGCTATCGCGGGGAGGTCGGCGTGATACTGGCCAATTTCGGCGATGCGCCTTTCCGCGTGGCGCCGGGTGACAAGATAGCGCAGATAGTTGTCGCGCCGGTCGTCCGCGCCTGTATCGCCGAGGCGGACGAAGTCGACGCGACTGAGCGCGGCGCGGGCGGTTTCGGCTCGACGGGAGTCTGAACATGGTTCTCAAAGTCTGCAAGTACGGTGAGAAGGTTCTTCGCGAGAAGGCGTCTCCGGTCGCGGTAGTGACCGACGATCTGCGCAAGACCGCCGGCGACATGCTGGAGACGATGCACAAGGCGAAGGGCGTGGGCCTTGCCGCGCAGCAGGTCGGGCGCACCGAGCGCATGTGCGTCATCGACATTCCAGAGGGATGCGACGAACCCGAGGACGAGCTTTTCAACGCGCCTATCGCGATGCCTTTGATGTTGTGGAATCCCGAGATCGTCATGCAGGAGGGGGCGGTCTGCGACAAGGAAGGGTGTCTCAGCTTCCCGGGCGTGGGCGGTTCGCTCACTCGCGCCGCGCAGGTGACGGTTCGCTACCTCGACGCCGAGAACAACCCCCAGACGATCACGGCCCGCGGATATCTGGCGCGCGCGCTCCAGCACGAGATAGACCATCTTGACGGGATTCTCTACATCGACCGCATGTCGGCGGTGGAGCGTCTCAAGTACGCCGCGAAGCTCAAGAAGCTCGCGAAGTCGAACGGCGGTGCGCGCTGAAGGCCCGGCCGGCCCGAGCGCGTCTTCGCACATGTCTTTAGAATGAAAGAAGGATAGAAATGATAGACATAAAGAAACTCAGGGACGAATTCGACGCGACGGCCGCCGCTCTTGCGCGCCGCGGGGTCGAAAAGTCCGTGCTTGAAAAGGCGCGCGATCTGGACGCGAAGCGCCGCGCGCTCGTCGGCGAGACCGAGACTCTCAAGGCCAGGCGCAACGCGGCGTCGAAGGAGATCGGCAAGATAGCCAAGGAGGGCGGCGACATCGCCGCCGCCAAGGAGGAGATGCGCAAGGTGGGCGACAGGATCGCGGAGATCGACCGCGAGCTCGCGACGGTCGAGCACGACCTGCGCGAGACGCTTCTCATGATTCCAAACATACCCGCCCCCGAGATTCCGACGGGCATGGACAGCTCCGCCAACGTCGTCGTGCGCAAGGTGGGCGAGTGGAAAGACCCTGACTTCAAGATTCTCGACCACATGAGTGTCGGCGAGAAGCTCGGGATATTCGACTTCCCGCGCGGCGTGAAGCTCACAGGCACCGGCTTCCCCATAATCCTCGGCCAGGGCGCGAAGCTGCAGCGAGCTCTCATCCAGTACATGCTGGACGTCCACTGCCAGACGCAGGGCTACACCGAGATGCTGCCGCCTTTTGTCGTCAACAGCGATTCGATGACGGGAACCGGCCAGCTGCCGAAGTTCGCCGAAGACCTCTACCACTGCCAGATCGACGATTTCTGGCTCATCCCGACTGCAGAGGTCCCGGTTACCAACTACTACCGCGACGACATTCTGCAGGCGAAGGACCTGCCGATCAAGCTCACGGCCTACACGCCGTGCTTCCGCCGCGAGGCGGGGTCCGCCGGGAAGATGACCCGCGGCATGCTGCGCGTGCACCAGTTCGACAAGGTGGAGATGGTGAATTTCGTCCATCCCGACACGTCCTTCCAGCAGCTTGAGATACTCGTCAAGGAGGCCGAGGCGATTCTCACAGGTCTTGGGCTGCACTTCCGGGTGCTCCAGCTCTGCTCGGGCGACATGGGCTTTTCGGCCGCGAAGTGCTACGACCTCGAACTCTGGGCTCCCGGAGAACAGCAGTGGCTTGAAGTGAGCTCGTGCAGCTGCTTCACCGATTATCAGGCGCGCCGCCTCAACTGCCGCTTCAAGGACGCCGACGGCAAGACGCGTCTCGTCCACACGCTTAACGGATCCGGCGTAGCTCTGCCGCGCCTCATGGTGGCGCTCCTCGAGCAGCACCAGAACGCCGACGGCTCGGTTACGATACCCGAGGTTCTGCGTCCTTACATGAACGGACAGGAGAAGCTTCTCCCCGTGAAGTGATTTTCCACCAAACCACGAAAGGAACCAAACGATGAAAAGATGGGTCTGCCCGGTCTGCGGGTATGTCTACGAAGGTGACGTTGCTCCCGAGAAATGCCCCCAGTGCGGCGTTCCTGGCAGCAAGTTCAAGGAAGAGGCCGTCCAGGCCGGCAAGAAGGTCTGGGCGTGCGAGCACACGGTCGGCGCCGGCAAGGTCGACGACGCCGAGGTGACGCAGGGTCTCAAGGACCACTTCAACGGCGAGTGCGCCGAGGTCGGCATGTACCTCGCGATGTCGCGCCAGGCCGAACGCGAGGGCTATCCCGAGATCGCCGAGGCGTTCAAGCGCTATGCGTTCGAAGAGGCCGAGCACGCGGCGAAGTTCGCCGAGCTTCTCGGCGAGGTTCTCACCGACTCCACGAAGAAGAACGTCGCCATGCGCGCCGACGCCGAGCAGGGTGCCTGCGCCGCCAAGCTCGCCATCGCCAAGCGCGCGAAGGAGCTCGGCTACGACGCGATCCACGACACGGTGCATGAGATGGCCAAGGACGAGGCCCGCCACGGCGCAGGCTTCGAAGGCCTCCTGAACCGCTACTTCAAGTAAGCAGTGGAAATAAGTTCTCCCAGCAACCCCAGGCTCAAGCATGTCGTGAAGCTTCGCAGCTGCGCGGCGCGCGAAGAGTTCGGCGAGATGATCGTCGAGGGTTACAGGGAGTGCCGTCGCGCGCTGGACAACGGCTATCGTCCGCGCGCGATGTTCCACTGTCCGGATTTCTATCTAAAGAACGAGAACGAGCCCGCGCTTGTCGAAGAGTGTGCGAGGCTCGGCGCGGAGGTCTACACGTGTTCAAAGACCTGTTTCGCGAAGATAGCCTACAAGGAGCGTCCCGACGGGCTGCTGATGATCGGCCCGCACGTGTCGATCGGCCTGGACGCCCTCAAACTGCCCGAGAACGCGCTCGTAATAGTGACCGAGGCCATCGAGAAACCGGGCAACCTCGGGACGATTCTCCGTTCGGCCGACGCCGCGAAGGTCGCGGCGGTTATCGTGTGCGACCGCACGACCGACATACACAACCCGAACGTGGTGCGCGCTTCTACCGGGACGATGTTCTCGGTGCCGATCGTCGAGGCGACGGGTGAAGAGGCTCTCGCCTGGCTCAAGGCGCGCGGCTTCAAGATACTGGCCGCAACGCCTCACGCCGAAAAACTGCACTTCGAGGTCGATCTCACAGGCAACGTCGCGATTGCTCTCGGCGCCGAGCAGTACGGCCTCACCGCGAAGTGGATGGACGGCGCGGAGCTTCGCGTGAGAATCCCCATGCTCGGCCTCGCCGATTCGCTCAACGTCTCGGCCGCCGCGACGATCCTCGTCTACGAGGCTGTGCGCCAGCGCATAGCCGCCGGAATCGACCGTGTGCCGGATTTCGTCCCGTGGCACGGCGAGGGCCGCCACGACCATTGACGAAAAAAATGGTATAATACTTTCTCCAATGAACAGACTAGCTAGACAGCTCAATGAAACGCTAGGCGACGCCTCGGCGTTTCTTTCTGCGCCGGGCCGCCGCATGTATTTCCCCTACGGCGGAATACTTGGCCAGGGCGCGGAGGCCAAGGCGTGCGAAATCAACGCGACCATCGGCATGGCTTTCGAGGAGGACGGCTCCCCGCTCGTCATGGATTGCTTTATGAAGAACGTCGGTCTTGACAAGAAGGCGTTCCTCTACGCGGGAAGCTTCGGCCTGCCGAAACTGCGCGAAGTGTGGAGGGCGATGGAGTTCAAGAAGAACCCGTCGCTCAAGGGAAAAACATTCTCCAACCCCGTCGTGACGAACGCGCTCACCCACGGCCTCAGGGTCGCGGCGGAGCTTTTCGCCGGCCCGCGCGACGAGCTCGTCATACCCGACCTCTACTGGGACAACTACGAGCTCATATTCAAGGAGGCCGTCGGCTGCAAGGTGCGCAAGTTCAACACTTTCAAGAACGGGGCGTTCGACGCCGATGCACTTCTCGCCGCGCTTCTCGCGCCCGGCGAAAAGAAGCTTCTCGTGCTCAACTTCCCGAACAACCCGACGGGCTACACCGCGACGCTCGAGGACGCGCCGCGTATCGTCGCCGCCGTGAAAGCCGCTGCGGAGAAGGGCCGGCGCATAGTCGTCATCCTGGACGACGCGTATTTCGGGCTCGTCTATGAAAAGGGCGTGCACAACGAATCTCTCTTCGCCGAATTCTGCGACCTCGACGAACGCGTCCTCGCCGTGAAGCTCGACGGCACGACAAAAGAGGATTACGTGTGGGGGCTTCGCGTCGGCTTCATGTCGTTCGCGTTCAAGGGCGCGACCGAGGCGCAGCTCAAGGCGCTCGAGGCGAAGGCTGCGGGCGACGTTCGGAGTTCGATCTCCAACTCCTCGTCGCTCGGCGAGCATCTTGCGATCGCCGCATACGCCGACCCTGGATACGCGCGCCAGAAGCGTGAAAAATACAGCGTGCTCAAGAGCCGCTACTGCGAGATAAAACGCGTGCTCAAGAGCCACCCCGAATATGAAGGCCTCTTCAAGGCGATGCCGTTCAACTCGGGCTACTTCATGTGCGTGAAGCCGGTCGGCGTCGATGCCGAGAGGTTGCGCCGCCACCTGATAGAGAAGTATTCAACGGGGACGATAGTGCTCTCCGGCCTTTTGCGCCTCGCTTTCTCAACCGTTCCGAAGGCCAGGCTCGCGAAGCTTTTCGCGAACATCGCCGCCGCAGTTGAAGACCTCAGAGACAGAACCGCCTGAACAGGCAGAAAGGAACCCCCCGCCATGAAGAAACTCACGACAGCCCTCGCCTGCGCGGTCGCGCTTGCGTCTTCGGCCGCCACATGGGAGCGCGTCGGCTCGCTGCAGGTCGCCGGGACCGACGGCCTCGTCGCCGCGGTCGCCAAGATAGGCGAGATAAGCGGCAACCAGATGTTCGGCGTTATGGCCGCGTCGCAGGTCCCTCAGCTGCCGGGAAGCGATTTCTTCGGTCCGATGCGCCAGGGCGCGTCGATGTCGTTCGCCCTCTTTCTTGACGCAGAGGCGCTCGGCAAGGCCGCGGGCGGCGGTGAAAAGGAGCTGGACGGTCTCGACGACGTTCTAGAATACGCGCTCGTGTACCCGATGGCGCTCCCGAAGGAGGAGTTCGTCAAGATGCACAAAGGTGCGATCGAGACGAACGGGATGGTGCGTGTGAAAGGGTCGCCGTTCGATGCCGGCGACGACGGCTTCACATACATCGCCTTCTCGAAGAACGGCAGGTGGGCCGCGGCCAGCGACAAGCCCGGGCAGGTCGCGCTCGCGCTGGCGGATGTTTCACAGCTCGTGAAGCCCATGAAGGGCGATGTCGTGCGCTTCGAGATGCTTCCCAGGGCGATGGAACTCCTCTCGCCTGTTTTTGACGCGGCGGTGAAGAAGCTTGCCGCAGAAAAGGGAGGATGCCCTTTGAGCGCAGAGGATATAGAACTCGCAAAAGGCCTTTCGTCTGCGAAGGGCGCGATTCGCGTCGGCGATGCAGGAATCGACATGTATGGCGAGTACAAGGCTCTGCCGGGTTCGGCGCTGGCCACCAGGCTCGGCACGGCTCCTTTCGGCGCGGCGCCTTTCGCCGGCGCTGCGGCGGACGAACTCGTCTCCTCGGAGAGCGTCTTCCAGAAGATCGACGCAGAGAGCGTCTGGAAGGCTGTTTCGGCGGTTCTTGCGAAGTACAAGATCGATACGTCGTCGTTCCTGAAGCTTACGTTCGGCAGAGCCTCGCGCCTTGAGCTGGACCCTGCCGCCCTCGTCGCGTGGAGCAGGTCCGCCGCGACAAACGAACTCGCGGGCGTGGACTTCGACAATCTTGACGACGACCTCGCCGCTGCGCTCTCGGCGCAGAAGAGCCGCCGCCTCCCTGCGACGGAGAAGGAGAGCGTCGGCGTCGCGATCACCGGCTTCAAGCCGCAGTTCACCCCGTCGCAGCGTTTCGCCGCGACGCTTCCCGAAACCGCCGGCGCTAACTTCGTCGCGGCGTCGGTCATGTCGCTTTCGGGCATCGTGCAGGCGACAACCCCGGCGATTCTCTCTTCGCTCGACGAAGAGGCGCGCGCGTCGGTCGCGCCTGTCGCGCCGCTTCTGCCAAAGGAGACAAAAGGCGGGCTCGCCTCGGCCTACATGCGCGTCGATGACGTGACGGTCAAGGGCATATGCCGCATTTCGGCGGACGAGATAAAGAGCGTCGGCGTGAGCATCGGCGCAATCGCAGCCATGGCGATGATGAACGGCGGCGCCTCGACAGGCGGTCCGGTAGAGATAGACGAAGACGAGGACGGCGAAGACGACGACAAGGATGAAGATTGAGGCGTTCGCCAAAGTCAACCTCACCCTTGAGGTGCTCGGAGTGCGTGAAGACGGTTTTCACGCGCTCCGTTCCATTGTCGCGCCGGTGTCTCTTTCGGATACCGTCCGCGTGGAGCCTGCGGAGGCTCTTTCGAGCGATGCAGGTTTTGCCGACGACCTCTGTCTCAAGGCGGCCCGCGCTCTCGACCCGTCTCGCGGCGCGGCGATAAGCGTCGTCAAGCGCATACCCGTCGGCGGAGGACTTGGCGGCGGCAGCGCCGACGCCGCCGCGACGCTTCTCGTGCTCAACGGATTATGGAATCTCGGTTTGTCGCGCGAAGAGCTCGCGGCCGTCGGCGCGACGGTCGGCTCTGATGTGCCGGCGCTTGTCTTCGGCGGTCCGGTCCTCATGGAAGGACGTGGCGAAAAGGTTTCGCCGTTTCGCTTGGATGACGCGTCTTTCCCGCGACTCGACCTCGTTCTGTGCAATCCGGGCGTCCCCAGTTCGACGCGTGAAGTCTACGCAGGCTGCAGGTCGCGCGTGACAAGCGGCCCCTCAATAGTGTATAATATGCGCAAAGCCCTTGAAAGCGGCGACCTCGAAAGGATCGCCGCGTCGATGGTGAACGACCTGCAGGAAAGCGCGGTTCGTCTTCATCCGGAGATCGGCGGCGCGCTGGAACTCTTGAAAAAGTCTGGCGCGGTCGGTTCGGCGGTGAGCGGCAGCGGCTCGACTGTGTTCGGTCTCGTCCCGGATGAAGCGCGGGGACGTGAAATAGCGGCGTTTCTGGAAAGCCAGGGCCTGGCGGCCTGGACGGTCCACACGATTGTCCCGTGATGTAATGGCAGCATAGGAGGTTTTGATCCTCTTCGAGGTGGTTCGAATCCACCCGGGACAACCAGTCCGTCGCGAAAGCCGCAGGACATGACAGACGAAAAGGAAAGAGAGATGATTCGCAACATGACAGGCGATGACAGAGGGATGTGCGTGAGCAGAGTCTTTGCCGCCTGCGCGGCGGCGATGCTGGCGCTCGGCGGATGGGCGGCGGTTCCGCCGGGAGCGGTGAACATCGCGGAATTCGTGGCGGCGGACGGGAAGACCGATGTCGCCGACGCCCTGCAGCGCGTCATCGACGGCAATCCAAACCGGACGCTCTACTTCCCCGACGGCGTATATCTCATCTCTAAGCCTGTCTGCACACCGGCGCATCCCAGTCGCAGCGTGGACCTGCAGCTGTCGAACTACGCCGTCATAAAGGCCGCGCCCGGCTGGTCCCACAGCGAGGCTATGATTCGTCTGGGCGGAATCCACCCCGCTAACGACATCCGCACCGTCGGCAGCTGCTACTCTCTCACAGGCGGCGTCATCGACGGGTGCGGCGTCGCGAACGGCGTGTCGATAGACTCTGGCCGCGAGACAAAGGTTCGCAATGTGTCGATGAAAGGCGTCCACGTCGGTCTGCACATCAAGCACGGCGCGAACAACAATTCGTCCGATTGCGACATAGCCGACGTCAACATAGTCGGCGACCGCAAGCCCGGCTCGACGGGCGTTTTCATCGAGTCGTGCGACAACACATTGACGAATATGCGCATCGCCGACGTGCAGACCGGCGTGAAGATAACGCGCAGCGGCGGCGGCAATCTCATGTCGAATATCCACCCGCTCTGCACAGTCCCTGGCAACCAGTACGACGAGAGCGTAGGCTTTGCGGACGACTCCTGGAACAGCGTCTATCACATATGCTACAGCGACCACTTCTCGACCGGGTTTCTGTTCGGCAGGAATGCGAACGGAACGGTGATGGACGCATGCATAGTGTACTGGTATTCTCCGTCGAAGGGGCGCCGCCACACTGCGGTGCGGTGCGACGGCCGGTTCCGTGCGCAGATAGCGAACATGATGATAGGGTTCAACGGAACCGAAGCCGTGAACACGGTGCTCGCCGTCGGCGAGACCGGCGGCAAGGGCTATCTGCGCGACCCTCGCCTAAACGGCAAGCTCCTTCGCGCTGACGACCTCACCTTTCGCGAATACCTCCAAGGCGAGATACACTGACTCCAGACCCCTGGAATCCATCAGCCATTGCCCAGACTTTGGCAACATTCAACGCCGATATTTGGTATAATATTCCATCATGAAATGGACTAAGACTCTTGTACAGACGCTCAGGGAGGACCCGGGCGACGCTGAAATCGATTCTCACAAGCTGCTCGTTAGGGCCGGCCTTGTCCGCAAGGTCGCAGGCGGGTTGTATGCCTATCTGCCGCTCGGGATGCGCACTCTGCGCAAGATACAGCAGATCGTCCGCGAGGAGATGGACCGCGCCGGCGCGCTTGAAGTCGTGACGCCCGTTCTGCAGCCCTCCGAGCTGTGGCGCACAACGGGGCGGTGGGACACGATGGGCCCGAACATGTTCAAGGTCAAGGACCGCGGCGAGCACGACTTCGCGCTCGGGCCCACCGCCGAGGAGGTGTTCACCGACCTCGCCAAGGGCGTCGTGAGCTCCTACCGTCAGCTGCCGCTCACGATATACCAGATACAGTGGAAGTTCCGCGACGAGACGCGTCCGCGCTTCGGACTCATGCGCTCGAAGGAGTTTCTCATGAAGGACGCGTATTCGTTCGATGTCGATGCGGAAGGGGCGGACAGGAGCTACTGGAACATGTATCACGCCTACGAGCGCATATTTTCGCGCTGCGGGCTCAAGGCCGTGCCTGTCCAGGCGGACGGCGGCGACATGGGCGACAGCCTCACTCACGAGTTCCACGTTCTCGCCGACGCGGGCGAGGACGGTATTGCATGGTGCGAAGGGTGCGGCTACGCGGCGAACCTCGAAAAGGCCGAGCGCAGGGCCGATGGCGCGGCGGCGTGTGCGCCGCAGTGCGCGGCGTTCTCCGAGGTGGCGACGCCCGGCGCGAAGACGATAGAGCAGGTCGCGGCGTTCATGAATCTGCCGCCGGAGGCGTTCGTTAAGTCGCTCGTCTACGTCGCCGACGGCAGGCCGGTTATGGTGTGCGTGCCCGGCGACCGCGACGTGAACGACGTGAAGCTCAAGCGTTTCCTCGGCGCGAAGACGCTCGCACTCGCCGATTTCGACACAGTTCTCGCGGCGACAGGCGCGAACGCGGGATCCGTCGGGCCGGTCAAGCCTGCGGATGCGTCGCTGCGCATCGTGGCCGACGCGTCGCTCAAGGGCGCGACGGGCCGCATCGTCGGCGCGAATAAAGACGGCTTCCACCTGCGCGACGTCGATCTCGCGCGAGACACGTCCCTGAAGGACGGCGACTTCGCCGATCTCGTCGTGGTCAAGGAAGGCGACACCTGCCCGCACTGCGGGAAGCCTATCGTCATCAAGCGCGGCATAGAGGTGGGCCAGGTCTTTAAACTCGGCACCAAGTATTCCGGCGCGTTCAAGGCGAACTACAAGAACGACAGGCTTGAAGAGAAGACGATGATCATGGGATGCTACGGCGTGGGTGTGAGCCGCACGCTACAGGCGATCATAGAGCAGAGCCACGACGCGAACGGGATCGTGTGGCCTGCCGCGGTCGCTCCCTACCAGGTCGTCATAGAACTTCTCGACCCTGCCGACGCATCGGTCGCGAAGGTCGCGGACGATCTGGAAGCCGCGCTGGAGGCCGCCGGGGTGGACGTGATCGTCGATGATCGCGCCGAGCGCCCCGGCGTCAAATTCAAGGATGCGGACCTCATCGGCTTCCCTGTGCGCGTCGTCGCGGGCGCGAAAGGGCTTGCAAACGGCGGGGTCGAAGTGAAGCGCCGCAGCGAGGACAAGTCGATGACCCGGGTCGTCGCGCCGGAGGCGGCGGTCGAGACGGTGATGTCGCTTCTCTGACCCGGCCGCTTGCGGGTTTTCGGATTTTATTGTATACTTACCTCACCATGAGTTCCAAGATTTCATATATTCTGTGTTGCGCGGCTGTCGCCGCGGCGTCCTTCGCGGCGCTCGCGCAGGAGGCCGGGCCCGCCGCCGAAGAGCCTAAAGTCGACGAGGCGCTTGAAGCCGAAATCGCCTATGTGGAGGCTCTCATCCAGTTTGGCTACCCCGATTTCGCGGAGCCTGTGATCGCCGCGACGAAGGCCAGGTGGCCGGAGTCGGAGGCGAGGTTCTTCGCGATCGAGATACGCGGCATGCTGTCGCTCGGCAGGTTCGACGAGGCCGAGCGCAAGATCGCCGCGCTGCCCGACCGCAAGGGTGTGAAGTACTGGGCGGCGAGGCTTGAGGTGGCCAACAACTACTACGGCCGCGGCTCGGACGGCAAGGCGGAGTGCATGAAGATATACGACGAGTTCTTCAAGGTGTTCCCCAAGCCTCCCAAGGAGATTCGCGCGTTCCATTTGAACGCCAGCTACCAGTACGGCCAGCTCCTCTTCCTCGCGAAGCAGTACGCGAAGGCCGCGCAGATATACGAGAACCTTCTAAAAGAAGTCAAGGACGAAGACTGGTGCGGGGTCGCTTCCGAGACCGTGAAGATATACCTCAAATACGCCGACGAACTCGCCGACCCCAAGCAGGCCAAGGAGCGCGGGAAGAACCTCGACGCCGCCGAGAAGATCGTCGACAAGCTTCTTTGGCGTCTCGACCAGCCTGTCTACTTCGGCCAGGCGGTCTCGATGAAGGCCCATATAGAGGTTATGCGCGGGCAGGTCGCGCGTGCGCAGGAGATCGTAGAGGAGTTCAAGCCCCAGCTTCAGGAGATCCACGACCAGATCGTCAAGGCCGACCCCGACGGCAAGCTGGGGCTTCTCAAGATTTCACCGCTTCCCGAATGTCTCTACCTCCAGGCGAAGATGCTGTGGGACGAGGCGCAGGCCGAGGCGAAGAAGCCGAAACCCGACGACGAGCGCATCAAGGGCCTCATGTTCGGCGAGCGCGACAAGCCGGGCGGCAAGCGGAACGGCAAAGGCGCGTTCAACCTCGCGGTCACCGTGTTTCTCAACTACGAGACCAGCCCGTGGGCCGCGCCGGCGGGCGATCTTTCGGAGGAGGTCAAGGCCTTCGCCGAGCAGAAGTACGGCGCGAAGATCAAGACCAAGGTCACGCCCGAGCAGATCGCCAAGGTGCGCGCGGCGCAGTTCAAGAACGCCGACGAGAAGCTCGCCTCGGGCGACAGCCTCGGCGCGATCGCCGACTACTATGCGGTTCTCGCGAAGTATCCCGAGATCGTCGAGTCGGTAGGGGCGATCGCCAACATAGCTTCGGTCCTGCAGGATCTCTACGCCGAGGAGAAGAACGCCGCCAAGAAGGAGGAGTACCGCGCCGACGCCGACGCGATCGAGGGATATCTCGCGGAGCGTTTCGCGGGCAATGCCAACAAGGTGATCATGACAGAGGCCGGAAACGCGGTGTTCCGGCTGGCGAGCCGCGAGCAGGAGCG
>OCTX012281702.1_pt1 | contig 14758 bp, 12 predicted proteins | sample 1539691 | NCBI WGS metagenome assembly OCTX01 (sample SAMN02144231, study PRJEB22623) | gut metagenome | biome: sheep rumen | host: Ovis aries | place: New Zealand | reverse complement strand
GCAGCGCAAGAAGAACGGAAAATATGTCTCGGAACATCTCGACGAACCGATCGAACTGGATATCTGAATGAGGTGCCCCATGAAAGATGAGAAACTGATCAAATACCTGATCGCGGCCTTCGCCATCGCCTGGCCGATGCAGATCGCAGCCTCGTATTTTGCCTGGCAGGGACAGGCAGGCTTCTACAGGATGCTCCTCACCGGCAGCATGTACGCGCCCTGTGCGGCGACCCTGATCGCCGGGATCCCGCTGCGGGAGATGGGCTGGAAGCCTTCTCTGCGGGAAGGGAAATGGAAAGCCTTCCTGGCAGCCTGGCTGGGCCCGGCTGTACTGGGAGCTGTCGGCGCGGCGCTCTATTTTCTTATCTTCCCCGCCCGTCTGGACACCACCGGCAAATTCCTGATCGCGCAGCTCGGAGAGACCGGTCTCGCCCAGCTCCAGGCACAGGGCCTGACGCCGCAGTCCTATCTGGCGGTCTCCGCCGTGCAGGCACTGACCTGGGCGCCCTTCCTCAACATGCTGGCGGCGCTGGGTGAAGAGATCGGCTGGCGCGGCGCCATGTATCCCCGCCTCAGGGACCGCTTCGGCACACGGGGCGGCAGGATCCTGGGCGGCGTGATCTGGGGTGCCTGGCACTGGCCCATCATGGTCCTGGCCGGCTATGAGTACGGCCTGCAGTACCCCGGCGCGCCGGTTCTCGGACCCATTCTCTTCTGTGTCTTCACTGTCAGTCTCGGTACCTTTCTCGATGTGCTGTATGAGAAGACGCACTGCATCTGGATCCCTTCGCTGGGGCACGGCGCGGTCAATGCCTTTGCGGGCATTCCTCTCCTGCTCCTGGATCCGGCCTTCGCGGATCAGATGATCCTCGGCCCCTCCATGATCGGCATCATTGCGGGGCTGCCGCTGCTTGTGACAGCCGTCCTGCTCCTGCGGCGTTCATAACCTTCTGCAGTAAAAGACCCCTGTGCCCGCACTGACAGGCACAGGGGTCTTTTATAATGATCATCTTCGCTGTCACAGCCTCTCGTCCAGGAACGCCTTCAGTTCTCCCAGGATCTCGTCCGAATAGAGCGGGTCGCTGGCGTGGCCCATGCCCGGGACCAGATGATAGGAGACGTGCTCCGAGCCCTGCAGGCCGCTCAGGTACTCGTACAGCCTCTCCGACTGCAGGTAAGGCACTGTGATGTCCGCGTCGCCGTGGACGATCCAGGTGTCGAGGATGCGGCCGTTCCCGAGGTTCTCCGCCAGATAGGTGTGCGGGTCCACCACATCCTTCTCTTCCTGCGTCATCTCCGTCATGTTCTTCCGGAAGAAATAGGAGTGGATATCCTCATATCCCTGCAGCACATCGCCCGTGATCCAGGAATTGGCGATCTTAAACACGATATTCGGGATCCCCAGGCGTTTCCAGTCCTCCGCCTCTCCCTCATTGTCGACATGGCCGTAATAGTCCACGAGAACGTCAGGCTCCGCGGAATACTTCTCCCCGCCGGCCGCGAGATATTCCTCCTCGCCGATATAAGGCTGGTCGTTGAACTCCTGATCGTTGGTACCCGCGCACATGGTGGCCAGATAACCGCCCGCAGACTCCCCGAATACGGCAAAAGTATCGGCATCATAGCCGTACTGCGCCGCGTTCGCCCGCAGGAACCGGATCGCGGTCTTGCAGTCCTCCACGGCACCGGGGAAGCCGGCCTCCTGGGCCAGCCGGTAGTTGATGGTCGCGCAGGCATAGCCGTGGTCGCGGAAGTACTGATACATCAGCACCGCCTGTCTTGACTCCGCGTCGTTGGAGATGAAGCCGCCGCCGTGGATGATGACGTAGAGCTTCGGCAGCGGCGCTCCCGCCTCCGCCGCAGGTACATAGATGTTCACGTACTGTGCCTCGGAGACGTCCGCATAGGGGACGTTCATATAGGCCGTGCCGTTCTCCCAGGCGGCTTCCTTGTCCAGATCATATTTTTCCACAGTCAGGTTGTGCCAGACCGCGGAGACCGCCCGCGGCTGCAGCGCGCAGCAAATGGCGGCCAGCACGACGACGGCTGCCAGAATGATGCCAAGAACACGCACCAGAGGGTTCTTCTTTCCGGTCTTCTCCATAATGTTCCTCCCTTGGTTGTCTACTCCTTCACTGTCCACAGCAGCAGGACTTCTCGGCAGGGCCGGCAGGGCCCGCCTGTTCTTATCTTAGCATATTCCCCGGGGAATGCCTCCGAAGTGTCGCAAAATTCCGCTTTGGCGGCAGGATCTGCCTGTGCGGAATCTGCCGCACGTCAGGGGTATACCGCCGTCACCAGATCTCCCTGCCCGGCCTCGCCGGCTTCCTGCACCGGGACCAGGCATTCCACATACCGCTCCGTGTGCCCGCGCCAGCAGAGTCTGCCGCCCTTCGGGATCTTCTCCTCCAGCAGGACCTGCACCTTCTCTCCCGAGAAAGACGCGCGGTAGCGCCGCGCCTGCTCCTCTGTCATTGCAAGGAGGACCGCGCTGCGCTCGTTCTTGACCGTCTCCGGCACCTGGTCCGGCAGCTTCGCGGCCACCGTCCCCTTCCGCACGGAATATTTGAAGACGTGGATCTCGTACAGTTCGATCTCCTGCAGGAAGCGCACGGTCTGCGCGAACTCCTCCTCCGTCTCGCCGGGGAAACCTACGATCACGTCGGTCGTGACGGCCGGCCGGTCGTAGGCGCGCCGCAGGCGCTCCACACAGGTCCGGTACTCCTCCGTCGTGTAGTGCCGGTTCATCCGCTTCAGCGTGGCGTCACAGCCGCTCTGCAGGGAGAGGTGGAAGTGCGGACAGACTTTCGACAGGCCCGCGATCCCGCTGACGAACTCCTCCGTCATGATGCGGGGTTCCAGCGATCCCAGCCGGATCCGCTGCAGGCCCGGGATCTCCTGGAGCTTCCGGAGCAGCGAGAGCAGGCTCCTGCCGCCCTTCTCCGGGTCGAAAGGCACGTTCCCGGACTGCCCGAAGGAGCTCAGGTGGATGCCGTTCAGGACGACCTCCCGCACGCCGCTCTCCTCCGTGAGCTGCCGGATCTCCTCGCAGATCTCCGCCTCGTCACGGCTCCGGATCCGCCCCCGCGCATAGGGAATGATGCAGTAGGTGCAGAACTGGTTGCAGCCGTCCTGGATCTTCACGAACGCGCGCGTGTGGCCGGGGGAGCGCAGGAAGACACTGCCGCCGCAGTCGGAATCCGCCGGTGCGTCCGCAGGATCGGCCCGCCACTCTTCTCCGTCCCCGGCGGGTGCGGTCTCCGCTCCGTCCCGCGCCTTCAGGAAGGCCGCCAGGCGCCGGGCGATATCCTCCTTGCCGCGGCTGCCGATCGCCAGATCCACGGCCGGGTCCTTCTCCACGCCGGCGCGGTCCGTCTCCACATAGCAGCCGACCGCGATCACGACGGCCTCCGGGTTGCGCTTCTTCGCGCGGTGGAGCATCTGCCGGCTCTTGCGGTCCGCGATATTGGTGACGCTGCAGGTGTTCACCACGTAGACATCCGCCTCCTCACTGAAGGGGACCTCCTCGTATCCTTCCTGCAAGAGGATCTGCCGCATGAGGTCCAGCTCGTAGCTGTTGACCTTACAGCCCAGATTGTGAAATGCCGCTCTCCCTGCCATCCGTTCTCTCCCGGTCCTTCCGATTGTTTATAACATTTTCACAGTGCTTCTCATTGACTTTTCCAGATGCCGTGGGTACTATAAAAACAAACTTGCGCCGCGCGCAGGTTATCCCACGGATAAGGAGGTGAATCCTGCATGAAGACCGTAAAGATCTCCCTGAACTCCATCGACAAGGTGAAGGCGTTCGTCAACGACATCACGAAGTTCGATTATGATTTCGACCTGGTGTCCGGCCGCTACGTCATCGATGCGAAGTCGATCATGGGCATCTTCTCTCTGGATCTTTCGAGGCCCATCGATCTGAACATCCACGCAGCCGACAAGGCTGACGAGGTCCTCGAAGTCCTGAAGCCCTATATCGTCGATTGATAAGAGCCCGGAGCCGAACGCTTCCGGGCTCTTTCTTTACCCATTTCCTTTACAGCCGTCCCTTCCGGAGGATCCGTCTGTCTCACTCCGCTTCGGCGCCGGGCATCGGGTCCTCCCGGTGCTTCACCACGCGGCTGCCGTTCTTGTCCACGATCAGGATCTCGTCCGTCCGGATCGCTCTCTCGAACAGCTCGTCGATCTTCTCCGCCAGGTCCCCTTCATGCCGCTTGATGACGTCCAGACGGGGGCGCGTCACGGGGTGCTTCGCCACAAAGATGGTGCAGCAGTCCTCGTAAGGCAGGATGGAGGTCTCGAAGGTCCCGATCTTCTTGGACACCGAGACGATCTCCTCCTTGTCGAAGCCGATCAGCGGGCGGAAGACCGGCAGTGTGCAGACCTCCCCGGTCACGCCCAGGGCGGTCAGCGTCTGGGACGCCACCTGTCCGATGCTCTCTCCCGTGATCAGGCCCAGGCAGTCGTTCTGCCTCGCCAGATACTCCGCGATCCGCATCATGTAGCGCCGCATGATGATCGTCAGCTCCTCGTGCGGGCACTTCTCATAGATATACAGCTGAATATCGGTGAAGTTGATATTGTGCAGCCAGATGGTCCCCGTGTACTTCGCGATCTGCGAGGCCAGGTCGATCACCTTCTGCAGCGCCCGCTCGCTGGTATAGGGCGGCGCGTTGAAATAGACGGCGTCGATCTTGACGCCGCGCTTGGCGATCATATAGCCGGCGACCGGCGAATCGATGCCGCCGGACAGCAGCAGCATGCTCTTGCCGCCCACGCCGACCGGCAGGCCGCCCGGGCCGGGGATCACATGCGAGTACATGCAGATCCGGTCCTCCCGGATCTCGACCGTGACCATGATCTCCGGCGTATGCACGTCCACGCGGAAGCGGTCCGACGCCTCCAGGAGGGCATGGCCCAGCTCCGCGTTCATCTCCTGGGAATCCAGCGGATAGTTCTTGTTGCTGCGGCGGGTGTGCATCTTGAAGGTGTGCTCGCCGGACGGATACTCCTCCAGGACGAACTGCGTGACGATCCCGGCCAGTTCCTCCGGCGGCAGGATCTCCGTCTCCTTGACGGGACAGATTCCCGAGATTCCGAACACGCACTGCAGCGCCTCGGTGACCTCCTCGTAGTCGTAGTCGGAGAGGCACTCCACGAACACTCTGCCGTAGGTCCGGACCACCCGGAACTTGCCTTCCAGCGGCTTGAGCGCGAGGCGGATCTGGCGCACCAGCGCCTCCTCGAAGACATGCCGGTTCTTGCCCTTGATGCCGATCTCGGCATATTTGATCAGAAATGACTGATACTGCACGATTCGTTCCTCCTGTAGATTCAGTGTCGTGTGAACCGCCGGAGCTGCGGCACCAGGTCCCGGAAGGCCTGTACGGCTTCTTCCATCTCCTCCTCCGTGTTCATCACGGAGAGGCTCAGCCGGACCGTGCTGTCGAGCGCGTCCCGCGAGGCCCCGATCGCCTGCAGTGTGTCGGACGGATGGGGGTGATTGCTGCTGCAGGCACTCCCCGAAGAAACATAGATGCCCCGGTCCTCCAGCGCGTGGAGCAGGACCTCCGCGCGCACGCCCGGGACGGTGACGCTGAGGATGTGCGGCGCGGCCGTCTCCGGGGCAGCGTTCTCCTGTCCCGCCGGGCCGTTGACCGTCACATTTTCGATCTCCGTCAGGCCGCTCCGGAGGTGGTCCCGCATGGCGGCGAGCCTCGCGTTGTCACCCTCCAGGTCCTTGTAGAGCATCCGGGCCGCCAGCGCCATGCCGGCGATGCCCGCCACGTTCTCCGTGCCGGAGCGCAGGCCGCCCTGCTGGCCGCCTCCGTACAGAAGGGGCAGCACTCGCACGCCCGGCGCGATGTAGAGCAGTCCGATCCCCTTCGGCGCGTGGATCTTGTGCCCGCTCGCGGAGAGCAGGTCGATCTTCATCCGCTTCGGGAGGATCTGCGCCTTGCCGAAGCCCTGCACCGCGTCCACGTGGAAGAGGGTCTTCGGGTTCTTCTCCTTGATCCGGCGCCCGATCTCCGCGACGGGCTGCACGGCGCCGATCTCATTGTTGGTGTGCATGACGGACACCAGGATCGTGTCCTCCCGCACCGCCGCCGCCACCGCTTCCGGATCGACCAGGCCCAGGCCGTCCACCGGCAGATATGTCACTTCGTATCCCTGCTTCTCGAGATGCCGCATCGCCTCCAGCACCGCGGGGTGCTCGATCTGCGTGGTGATGAGATGCTTCCCGCGCCTGCAGGCCGCTTCCGCCCCGCCGAGGATGGCCATGTTGTCCGCTTCCGTCCCGCAGGAGGTGAAGACGATGTCCCGCTCCCCCGCTTTCAGGATGCCGGCGAGGGTCCTCCTCGCCTCCCGGACGTACTTCTCCGACTCCACACCCTTGTGGTGCATGCTGGAGGGATTGCCGTAATCCTCCAGATAGATTCTGCTCATCCGCTCCGCCACCTCGGGAAAACATCTCGTCGTCGCGGAATTATCCAGATAGATCTCTCTCATAGTCTCAACCGAACTCATTCAATCTCAAACGCCAGGACCAGCCAGGACAGGAACACCAGCGGCGCGGTCTCCGTGCGGAGGATCCGCCTGCCCAGTGTGACCGGCTGCACGCCCTCTTCCTGCGCCTGCCGCAGCTCGTCCGGGGAGATGCCTCCCTCCGGGCCGATATAGACGGCGATCCCTTCCCCGGGCCGCAGCTGCAGGATCTGTTCCCGCAGCCCGGCGCTTCCCTGCTGGTTCTCATAGGGAATATACCGGACCTGCGCCATCTGCCTGCCGTACGCCAGCGCCTCATCCCAGTCCATCGGCGCGTGTACGGTCGGCACGATGCTGCGCCGCGACTGCTGCGCCGCGTTCTCCGCGATCGCCTGCCAGCGCGAGGTCTTTCTGTCCGTCTTCGCGCCGCCCTTGTCCAGCTTCGCGATGCTGCGCTCCATGCGGACGGGGATGATCTCCGTCACGCCGAGCTCCACGCTCTTCTGGATGATCCACTCCATTTTATCGCCTTTGGGGAGGCCCTGGAACAGGAATACCGGAGAAGGCAGCTCGCTGTCGGCGTCCCGCGCGGACTCCACCGCGCAGAGCACCTCCTGCTGCGAGATCTCCGTGATCCTGCACAGATATTCCTTCCGGTCCCCGCGCACTCTCACGCTGAGCGGGTCCCCCGGCTTCATGCGGAGGACATTGCGGATATGATTGACGTCCGGCCCTTCGATGCGCACTTCTTCTCCCGTGAGCGCCTCCGGACCCGCAAAAACATGCAGCATGCCGCCTCCTCCTGCCCGTCTCCTTCCGCCGCATCCCTGCGGACAGAAGCCTTATTTTCTGCCCACTACGCAGCGCCATTCACCCTGCGCGGTGATCTCTTCCACGGTCAGCCCCGCCGCCTTCATCGCGTCGGCGACCAGGCCTTCCTTGCCCTCCAGAATGCCGGAGGTGATGAAATACGCGCCCTTCTTCATGCAGGGCACGACCGCCGGCGTCATCGGCACCAGCACCTCCGCCAGAATATTGGCCGCCACCAGGTCGTAGGCATCCCTGCCGACCTTCTCCTGGATGACCGGGTCATCGATCAGGTTGCCGAGCAGGATCTGCATGCGGGACGGGTCGATCCCGTTCGCCGCCAGGTTCTCCTCGATGGCCGGCGGTGCACAGGGATCCAGGTCCGTTCCCACCGCTTCCCCGGCGCCGAGCATGAGCGCGAGGATCGCCAGGATCCCGCTGCCCGTTCCCACGTCCAGGATCCGGCATCCGGGCTTCATGCGCTTCCGGATCTGCCGGATGCAGAGCTGGGTCGTGTCGTGCATGCCGGTCCCGAAGGCCGTTCCGGGGTCCACGTGGAAGGTCAGGGAGGGGACATAGCCGTCCTCCACCTCCGGTTCCTCCCAGGAGGGGATCACCAGGATGTCGTCGATCCGGAACTGGTGAAAATACTGCTTCCAGTTGTTGATCCAGTCGACGTCCTCAGTCTCGTCCATCGTCACGGTCCCTTCGCCGGGATCGCAGTAGGCGCGGAGGCCGTCGATGACCTCCTCCATGCGCCGCTTCATCTCCTCGGGCGCGCAGGGTTCTGCGCCTTCCTCCGTGACGAGCATGCCCTCCTCGTTTTCCTCCACAAAAAAGCTGAGGACGGCGCTGCCGTCGTCCTCACCGCTCTCCGGAAGGATATCTACGAACATCTGCTCCTTTTCGGAGGCCGTCAGCGGCACATGATCCTCGATCTGTGCCCCGGACAGCCCGATGTCCTCCATCGCGCTGACCAGAATGTCCTCCGCCTCCGCGCGGGTACGCACCCGCAGCCGCATCCATTTCATATCGTTTCCCGCTGTTCGTTCCGCCTCCTTTGACGCCCGTCAGCGCCTCCAGAAGCCTTTCTTCCTGTCCTTGTCCTTATCCTTCTCCCGGTCCTTGTCGTCGCCGTGCTTCTCCAGCCGCCCGGCCTCGTTCAGCGTGTCGCCGGTCAGCGCGTCGAACTGCTTCAGCAGATCCTTCGCCTCCTTGCTGAGCTTCGTGGGAACATCCACGACGAAAGTCACGTAGTGATCTCCGCGCACGCTGCTGCCGCGCCCGGCCGGAACGCCCTTCCCGCGCAGGCGGATGCGTGTCCCGGTCTGTGTGCCGGCCTTCAGGTCGGAGACGACCTTCCCGTCCACCGTGTCGATCACGACGCTGCCGCCCAGTGCCGCGAGCGCGTACGAAATGTGCACCTCCGAGAAAATATTGTAATCCTCTCTCTCGAAGATCTGGTGCGGCGAAACGATGACTTCCACGAGCAGGTCGCCCCGCGGGCCGCCGGCCACGCCGGGCTCGCCCTTCTCACGCAGGCGCACGCTCTGTCCGTTGAAGATACCCGCAGGGATCGACACGGAGAGCGTCTTGCGGCTCGTGACATATCCGGTGCCGCCGCAGTCCGGGCACTTGTCCTGGATGATCTTGCCGGTGCCGCCGCAGTCCGGGCAGGACTGGACGTTCCGCACCGTGCCGAAGAAGGACTGCTGCGTGAACACCACCTGTCCGCGGCCGTCGCACTTGGGGCACATCTTCGGGCTCGTGCCGGGCTTGCAGCCGGTGCCGCCGCACTTCGGGCAGGGATCCTTCAGGTTCAGCGTGATCTCCTTGTCCACGCCGAAGACCGACTCCATGAAGGTGATGCGCACGCTGGTGCGCAGGTTCGCCCCTTTCATGGGACCGCCGCCCGCGCCGCCGCGCATGCGGCCGCCGAACATGTCGCCGAACAGGTCCCCGAAAATATCGCCGAAGCCGGCACTGTTGAAGTCGAAGCCCTGACTGCCGAATCCGCCCGTCCCGTCGAACGCCGCGTGGCCGAACTGGTCATACTGCTTGCGCTTGTCCGCATCGCTGAGCACGGCAAAAGCTTCGGAGGCCTCTTTGAACTTCTCCTCCGCTTCCTTGTCGCCGGGGTTCACGTCCGGATGATATTTCTTGGCCAGTTTGCGATAGGCCTTTTTGATCTCATCTTCGGTCGCGGTCTTCGCCACGCCGAGGACTTCGTAATAATCCCTTTTATTTGCTGCCATTATTCAGGTTCTCTTATTCACCGCGGCTGCCCAGGCCGCTCCCGCAGCCTGGGCACCCCCGTTACTGTTGTTTTTATTAATATTTCAAAACCGTGGTGACAAGTTGGCGTCCAATGGCGCCAACTTGCGCTAGTGGGCTCAAAATGAATCAGCGAACTTGGCGCCCTCTTTGGTTCTGCCGTAACGTGCCGACACCTTGCGAAGCAAGGTGCGCTAGTGGGCTCACAGTGATGAACGGACCAAGGCGCCCACTAGTTTATACCTCTCTGTAGTCCCCGTCAACCACATCATCATCGCGTCCGCCGCTCTGCTGCTGGCCGCCCTGGCCGCCGAAGCCGCTCATGTCGGGGCCTGCGCCCTGGCCGCCCTGCATGTTCTGGTACATCTGGGAGAACAGCGCCTGCGCGTCGTTCATCAGTTTCTCACGGCCGCTCTTGAGGGCGTCCACATCCGCGTCGGAGACATCCTGCTGGTCCTTGGTGCGGTCGAGGATCGCTTTCAGATCCGCGATATCCTGCTCCACGGTGCTCTTCTGGCCGGCGTCGATCTTGTCGCCGACTTCGTTCAGGGCCTTCTCGGTCTGGAAGACGATGGAATCCGCTTCATTGCGGGCGTCCACAGCCTCTTTGCGGCGTCTGTCCTCCGCCTCGAACTGGGCGGCTTCCTTGACGGCGCGCTCGATCTCGTCATCGGACATGTTGGATCCGGAAGTGATCGTGATGTGCTGCTCCTTGCCGGTGCCCAGATCCTTCGCGGAGACGCTCACGATGCCGTTGGCGTCGATATCGAAGGTGACTTCGATCTGCGGCACACCGCGCATTGCGGGCGGGATGCCGTCCAGACGGAACTGGCCGAGGGACTTGTTGTCGCGGGCGAACTTTCTCTCGCCCTGGAGCACGTTGATCTCGACAGCGGGCTGGTTGTCGGCAGCCGTGGAGAAGATCTGGCTCTTCTTCACCGGGATGGTGGTGTTGCGCTCGATCAGAGGGGTCGCGATGCCGCCGAGGGTCTCGATGGACAGGGTCAGAGGGGTGACATCCAGCAGAAGGATGTCGCCGGTGCCCTTCTCGCCGGAGAGCTTGCCGCCCTGGATACCGGCGCCGATGGCGACGCACTCGTCGGGGTTCAGGGTCTTGGAAGGCTCCATGCCGGTGAGCTGACGGACCTTCTCCTGCACGCAGGGGACACGGGTCGAGCCGCCGACCAGCAGGACCTTGGACAGATCCTTGTTGGTGAGGCCGGCATCACGCATCGCGTTCTGCACGGGGATCGCGGTCCTCTCGACGAGGTCGCTGATCAGCTCTTCGAACTTCGCGCGGGTCAGGTTCATGTCGAAGTGCTTCGGGCCTTCCGCCGTCGCGGTGATGAAGGGCAGGTTGATGTTGGTGGTCGTGGCGCTGGAGAGCTCCTTCTTGGCCTTCTCCGCCGCCTCTTTCAGTCTCTGCATGGCCATCTTGTCGCCGGAAAGGTCCACGCCTTCCTTGGAGCGGAACTCTTTGACCATCCAGTCGATGATGCGCTGGTCGAAGTCGTCGCCGCCGAGGTGGGTGTCACCGTTGGTGGACTTGACGTTGATGATGCCGTCGCCGATCTCGATGATGGACACATCGAAGGTGCCGCCGCCGAGGTCATAGACCATGATCATCTGTTCCTTCTCGTTCTCAAGGCCGTATGCGAGCGCCGCTGCAGTGGGCTCGTTGATGATTCTCTCAACTTCCAGTCCGGCGATCTTGCCGGCGTCCTTGGTCGCCTGTCTCTGGGCGTCATTGAAATACGCGGGGACCGTGATGACCGCTCTGGTGACCTTCTCGCCGAGATAGCTCTCCGCGTCCGCTTTCAGCTTCTGCAGGATCATAGCGGAGATCTGCTGGGGGGAATATCTCTTGCCGTCGATGGTGCGGCCTCTGTCCGTGCCCATGTCTCTCTTGATCGAGGAGATGGTGTTGTCCGCGTTGGTGACGGCCTGCCGCTTTGCGGGCTCGCCGACCAGACGCTCGCCGTTCTTCGTGAAAGCGACCACGGAAGGGGTGGTCCTTGCGCCTTCTGTATTCGCGATGACAGTGGGCTTGCCGCCCTCCATGACTGCCACGCAGCTGTTAGTGGTACCGAGATCGATGCCGATAATCTTGCCGTTGCTCATTTTCTTCCTCCTTTGATCAAAGGCTGCGCCGTGCGCGCCTGTGACGTCTCATTTATGAATTATGTGTGCCTGCATCTATGTGATCGGGCATATTGCCCGCTGCGGCCTATGCCACCACGCCCACCATGCTGTAGCGGACGACGCTGTCGTGGTACAGATAGCCTTTCTGGAATTCCTGCGCCACCGTCCCGGAGGGCAGTTCCTCGCTCTCCACCTGCATCACCGCATTGTGGAAGTTGGGATCGAAGGGCTGTCCGACTGCCTCGATCGGCTTGACGCCGAGATCTTCGAGCTGCTTCATCAGCTGCTTGTAGATCATCTCCATCCCGCTGGCGAAGGCGCCGCCGCGCTCCTCCTCGGGCATCGAGGCGAGCCCTCTCTCGAAGTTGTCGACCACCGGGAGGATCTTTTCGATCACGTTCTTCTCTCCCATGGAGAAGCGCTGTTCCTTCTCCCGCTCGGAGCGCTTGCGGAAGTTCTCGAACTCCGCCAGCTGCCGCAGGGAGCGGTCCTCCAGCTCCGCGACCCGGTCCTTCAGGGCCTGTTTCTCCTTGTCCGCCTTCTTCAGTCTCGAGAAGAATCCGGTCTTCTCCTCCGCCGCGCCGGCATCGCTGCCGTCCGCGGGGGCCTCCCCGGTCTCCTCTGCTGCGGGCTCCTCTGCCGGAGCTTCCTGCTCCGTACTTTCCTCCGTCTCCGCGGCGCTGTCCGCCTGCTCTTCAGCGGGGGCTTCGGTCTGTGCCGCTTCGCCGGTCTCCTGCTCCTGTGCGGGATCCTTCACTTCCTGTGCCGTTTCTTCTGCGGCGGTCTCTTTCGGATCCGCTTCGTACTTCTTCTCTTCTGCCATATCCCGGAGTTCCTTTCCTGTATATTGTCCCGGACTGCCGGCCTGTCTACTTCTTGTAGAGGTCGTCGAGCTGCTGCATGATCGTCTGCAGCGCGTTCACCGCCCGCTCATAGTCCATTCGCTTCGGTCCGATGATGCCGACCGTTCCCTTCATGCCGTCCCCCAGCTCATAAGTCGCTGTGACGACGCTGCAGTCCCGCATGCCGGCCACCGGGTTCTCATCCCCGATATAGACCTGGATGCCTGTCTCGCTCTCCCCGGAGAGCGTCTCCTGCACGATGCTGCTGAGCGCCTGCTTCTCCTCGAAGTTTCCGATGAGCTCGCTGGCCCGCTGATGGTCTGCGAGTTCCGGATACTTGAAGATGTTGGTCGCGCCGCTCGTGTAGATCTTGAGATCCTCCTCGGCGTGCACGAATTCCGCCGCCGCGTCGAAGACGTCGCTGACGATCTCCGTGTGGATCCCCGCGTTCTTCTTGATCGCCTCGATGAGCCCCAGCGTGATGTTCTCGACCGGAAGCCCGCAGAGGTTCGTGTTCAGGAGCATGTTCAGCTTCAGAAGATTCTCGCTGTCCAGCGGCTCCTCCACCGGGATCACCTTGTTGCGGATGAGGTTGCCTTCCATCACGATGACGGCGAGGACGTTGTTCTCATCCACCTGGGAGAGCTGGATGAACTTGATCTTGTTCTGGCGCACCGCAGGTGCCGAGACCATCGAAGTGTAGTTCGTATTGGCCGCCAGCAGCTTCGCTGCCTGCTGCAGGAGGTTTTCGAGCTTGTCCTGCTTCTCCAGCAGCATGGTCCGCATCTCTTCCACTTCTCTGCGCTCACCGGCCAGAAGATTATCCACATAGATGCGGTAGCCGGCATCCGTCGGGATCCTGCCCGCGGATGTGTGGGGCTGCTTGATCAGGCCCATCTCCTCCAGATCCGCCATCTCGTTGCGGATCGTCGCCGAGCTGAGGTTCAGGTCCGCGTACTTCGAGATCGTCCTGCTCCCCACCGGTTCGCCCGTCTCCAGATAGTTTCGGATGATGGCCTGCAATATTTTCAGCTTTCTTCCCTGCAGTTCCATAAGCCTTCCTGTTCTGCGACTTCGATACTCTCCCTTCGGCTGTTAGCACTCGATAGGCTTGAGTGCTAACACCTTTCTCGTATAAAATAGCACCGCCCGCAGACGGTGTCAACTCATACAAACGGAAAAATTATGAAGAAAAAGTTAAAACAATAAAAACGGGGAGCAGGTCAGCCCCTGCTCCCGTTCATCAGCGCCATCGTTTTCTCAAAGTCGTACTCGCGGATCACCTCCGCGCCTTCCGGCCAGGTGCCGTCCTTGTCGGTGACGATCACCTCCGCCTCCTCCGGGGTGCCGACGGTCTCCCGGGCCAGCAGTTCGAAGAACGTGTACTGGTTCATGACCTCCGTCGTGTGGAAGTATTCCTTAAGGAAGTCCAGGGACGTCGTGCCGGCCACCGCCGCGCCGCTGTTCCGCGCCTCGTTCAGCCAGACGAACTCCCGCGTCTCCAGGTCGATCCCGAACAGATAGGCGAAGCGGCTGTCGCAGTCGACCCGGAAGGCGCTTCGGACGGTCTTCGGCTCAAAGACCTTGCCGGACCCCTTCTTGTCCCGCACCATGTACCCCGCCTTGCAGAGGCAGTCGCTGAAACGTTTATCGGAGTACACATTGTCGCACAGGATGAGGTACCGCACCGCGGGCCACCGCTTCCGGAACTGCTCCGCGTGGATGTCGAAATACTCCGATCCCCCGTAGAAGCCGGAGGTCTGGTCCCCGGAATACGTGATCGCGCCCATCTGCCGCAGGGCCATCGTCCTCCAGGAGAACTCCGTCTGTCCCCCCTTGCCGTCGATCCCGATCACGGACAGGTCGATGTCGTCGACGCCCTCCCAGTAGGTGAAGGCCCGGATGATCTTTCCCTCCCCGATGGGCAGTCTCGTGCCCTTCGGCAGCACGCCGTATCCGCCCTGCGACGTGCTCTCCTGCAGCGGCAGCGCGTACCGCCTCATGTCCGGGTCGATATAGACCTTGCCGAGGCTCCCTCCGACCGCTTTCCGGAGCTGCTCGTACAGCACGCCGGCCGCCTGCTGCGCCTGCTCCGCGCCTATCCGGGAACGCCGGCGGGTGCTCTCCGCCTCCGTCTCCTGATGGACCAGCAGCCGGTTGAACTTTGAAAAGGTAAACGCCCTCGCCCCCTCTTCCGGGTC
>OCTX012285273.1_pt1 | contig 14768 bp, 5 predicted proteins | sample 1539691 | NCBI WGS metagenome assembly OCTX01 (sample SAMN02144231, study PRJEB22623) | gut metagenome | biome: sheep rumen | host: Ovis aries | place: New Zealand | reverse complement strand
GAGATGACCAGGTCGGGCATCTGTTTCAGTACCGCTGCGAGACCCTCCTTTCCGTTCTCGCATCCTGTGATGTCGTAGTCGTTGGAGAGCGCCTCTGTCAAGTAGTCGCGAATCTCGCTATCGTCCTCAACGATAACCACTTTCTGGCGTTTGCCCACCTTGGGCAGGTCGGTGCTGACCATCTCCTCTTCCTCCGGCAGCTGCTCTTCCTCCGTGATGATGCTCTCTGGGGCCTTTTCTGTTTCCTCCTCCTCGGTGACTATCTCCTCAGCCGTCAGGTGTTCGTTGCCTAATGGTATGGTGACGGTAAACTCGCAGCCAGGACCTTTGTCGTTGTTGTGGGCCTCGATGCTGCCGTGGTGCAACTCTACCAACGAACGTGTCAGGTCCAGTCCGATGCCCGTTCCGATGTTGCGGTCGTTGGCACTCGACGGTGACTGGTAGAAGCGCTCGAAGATGCGTTCCAGCTTGTCTTCCGGTATCTTCTCGCCATTGTCGTAGACGCTGATGGCAGCCTCTTTCTCGCTGGCAGTCAGTCGGATACGTATCTCACCGCCTGTCGGCGTGAACTTAAAGGCGTTCGATAGGATGTTGATGATAATCTTGTCGAAGTTGCCACGGTCAATCCATGCCATGATGCGTTCCTCCTTGCAGTCGAAGTGGAACTGGACGTTCTTGTTTTTCGCCTGCTGGGCAAACAGCTCGTAGATGTCGCTGATGAAGCTCACCAGGTCGGTTTCGCGCATGTGCATCTGCATCTGGCCCTTGTCAATCTTTCTGAGGTCCATCATCTGGTTGATGAGGCCCAAGATGCGCTCGGCATTGCGGCGGATGGTCTCGTAGACCCCTCGGCGGTGTGCGTCGGTGTCCTGTTTGATGAGCGACTGCAGCGGTGCCAGGATAAGCGTCATAGGCGTGCGGATCTCATGACTGATGTTCATGAAGAAGCGCAGTTTGGCGTCGGCCATCTCCTCGGCATGGATATGCTGCTGCAAGCGCAGGTTGTCCTGCTCCTTGCGGTGGCGTCGCTGGCGATATTGCAAGAAGAGCACCACCAATATTATTATATATATAAGGTACGCAAAAGGCGTTCTGTACCACGGTGCGTGGATGATGACCTCGAAACAGCGCTCCGTGGTAGGTATGCCGTTCTGCTCGGCCACCACGCAGAAGCTGTAGTTGCCCGGCTGCATGTGGCTGAAGGTAATCTCGTTGACGCCTGGCGGCATGCGCACCCAGTCTTCCTTGTTGATGCGGTAGCAGTAGACGATATGCTCGGGGTTGTCGTAGGTCAGCGTCGACAGCTGTACGGCAAAGGTGTTGTCGCTGCTGCTGAGTACAAAGCGGTTGGAGGCGATGACCGTGGTGTCCGTTACCTGCCAGACACCCGACATGGTTCCGCGGTTGACGGGTTCGCCATTGACGGTAAAGCCCGTCAGTTTTACGTCCGCCTTCCAGGCACGTTCGCGTACGTCGGCAGGGTTAAACCATGTCACACCGCCCAGACCTGCAAAGACCAGGTAGCCGTTAGGCGACGCCCACGAGGCACCGTCGCTGAATTCGTTCGACTGCAGTCCGTTGTCGACGAAGAAGTTGCTGGTCTTCCCCGTCTTGGGGTTCAGGCAGCATAGTCCGTGGTCGGTACCTATCCAGAGGCGTCCCGCCTTGTCCTGTTCGATGGAGGCAATGCCGTTGTCAGCCAGTCCAGTCTCGATAGCCAGCCTCTTCAGTTTGCGCTGCTCCAGGTCGTAGCAGATCAGTCCGTCGTTGGTGCCGATGTACAGCACGCCGTCGAACTCACGGGCAATACGGGTTGCCGTGCCGTAGTTCAGACAGTTCTCGCCAAAGGTGCTGACCCAGTTCTCCGTCTCGATGTCCAGGGCGCAGACACCCATCGTGGTAGACACGTAGATGCGCTTGCCGTCGGGCGAGAGAGAGAGTTGTGAGAGGTAGTCGTTAACGATGCTGTTGATCTGATGGTCGTCGGGAGCCTTGCGGTGTTGTACATAGGCTTTCACGTTGCCGCTCTTCAAGTCGACGCGTAGCAGACCATAGCCCATGGATGCCATCCAGATATGTCCCCGTTTGTCGCAGATGACGTCGAAGATGCTGACGTCAGAGCCCTGCGGCAGACGGAAGGGATGGTATGTCAGCGTCTTGCGGTCAATCCATCCGCAGCCTTCTCTGAAGCTGCCTATCCAGATGTTGCCCTTCGTGTCCTCGCAGGCTCCGAGGATGGTTGCCGGGAAGTTCTCCTTGAAGTGCTTGACGACCTGGAACTGATCGTCCTGCAGGTAGAGGCCGTCGCGGTCGGTACCCGTCCAGCGCCAGCCTTGCGAGTCGCCTGTTACACTGGTGATACAGGCGGTACCCAGCACGTTGCGCACCCCTAACTTAGGACCCATATAGCCGAAGCCCATCGTGTGGCCCGGGTGCATATAGATACCCTTCTGCAACAGTCCCAGCCATACGTTGCTGTTCTGGTCTTCGCAGATGGAGTAGACCTTGGCAGTGCTCAGGTCCACCTCGCGGCTGTAGTAGGGGTTGTCTACCAGGCGCCCGTTCTGCGGGTTGTAGATGCCCAGTCCCATGCCGTCGTAACCTAACATCAGGTGGCCGCGGCGGTTGAAGTAGAGCACGGAGATGTGTCTGTTGCCCGTACTCTCTATATGTATCGGCGTGTCGCCGTCCAACCGGTAGAGTCCGTGGTTGGCGGTGGCTACATACATCCTGCCGTTGTCACCTTCGCAGACATCCAGGATGTTGCTGCGCTGTCCCTCTTCCTGAAAATAGCGGGTGATGGTCTTGCCGTCCCAGCGCCACAGTCCGTCTTTCTCCGTGACCAGCCAGATGTTCTGTCGACGGTCTTCTATGACGCGGTGTATGCCACTCAGGTTGGCTAACTGACCGCCTATCTGATAAGCCTCGCGGTGTCCCTTCATCTTCATCAGACCGTGTCCGGAGGTGCCGATGAGCATCTCGCCGTTCTTGCGTTCCAGCAGGCTGGTGACGTAGCAGGGAACAACCTTCTTGTTCAAGTCGTAGGTGGTGACGGTACGGAAACGCTGACCGTCGAAAATCTGGAGGGCACCGTACATGCCGATGAAGAAACGGCCATTGTGGTCCTGTGTCATGCAGTTGACATAGTTGCTGGCCATGCCGAAGTTTTGGCGTCCCTCCTTTTTATATATACGGAACTGGTAGCCGTCATAGCGGTTCAGTCCGTTACGGGTGGCTACCCAGATGAAACCGTCTTTATCCAGATAAATTTGTGTTGTGAAGCTACTCGACATCTGTTTGTCGGCATCAAAGAGCTTACCCATCTGGGCATTAACACTCAAGCTGCTTAAAAAACAGGTCAGCGCCAGTAGTATTTTTTGTTTCATAGTTTGTTTCAAGTTACAAAAACCATGCAAAGATATTACTTTTCCACTAAACAACCAAAAAAATGTTACGGAAAATAAAGTTTGGGTAATAGATTTATTTGTATGTGTGCGCATAATATACTAATTTTGCACCGCAAACAAATGCACATTGCATTGCATAAATAGCTTTTTTATAAGTTACTTAATTTAGTAGTTTTGGTATGTATTAATGGGTGGGGGATGACGCGATGTCATCCTCTTACTTTCTTCAAAAAAACAACAAGAAAAAGACATGAATATGAAACCAGTTAATAGTTACAAACTGCCTATTTGCAGGGCATTTTCGGGCGATTTGTTAATGTGTGTTACAAATTATAAAGTTTGTGATACAATTAACTATGGTATAATATAAATATTATTCGTACTTTTGCATGCACAAAGCTTTTAGCGAGGCGAATTTAACTAACTAACAAAATAAATTTATGAATCAAAATCTGTCAAAATGAAGAATCTAAAACAATTGATCAGACAAACTGTTTCGGCGATTCTCATGTCGATGGCGTTCTGCACAACCATGCAGGCTCAGAACGGCATCACAGTGAAAGGTACAGTCACTGACGGAGCCGCGGATCCATTGATAGGAGCCACGATTAAGGTGAAGGGTAACACCTCACTGGGTACGGTGACTGACTTCGACGGTAACTTCCAGTTGAATGTACCTTCTGAGTCGTCTGTACTGCTCATTTCCTATGTCGGTATGACGACGAAGGAAATCAAGATTGGGAAACAGCGTAGCTTTAAGGTAACGCTGCAGGACGACACCCAATTGCAGGAAGTCGTTGTCGTCGGTTTCGGCCAGCAGAAGAAAGCATCCGTCGTGGGTGCCATCACCCAGACCACGGGTGAGGTGCTGGAGCGTGCTGCAGGTATCGGTAGTGTGGGTGCAGCCCTGACGGGTAACCTCCCTGGTGTTGCTACCATTGCTACAACCGGTCAGCCTGGTGAAGAAGACCCGCAGATCTATATTCGTGGTGCTGCTGCTTGGAACCAGGATGCTCAGCCACTGATTCTGGTGGATGGTGTAAAGCGTGAGATTAAGTCCGTGGATATTACCTCTGTGGCTACCATCTCCGTACTGAAGGACGCATCTGCTACTGCCGTTTACGGTGTGGAAGGTGCTAACGGTGTTATTCTGATTACCACCAAGCGTGGTCAGGAAGGTAAGGCCAAGATTGACTTCGGTTTCAACGCTACCCTGAAGACGGTGTCTAAGCTGCCTCGTAAGTATGACTCTTACGATGGTTACATGTATCGTAACCAGGCCATTGAAAATGAATTGGCACTCGGTGGTGATGCTTCTTGGGCATACTATCGTCCTCAGACCTTCATCAATCTGTTCCGCAATCAGGATCGTAACGTGATACCTAACTATAACTCCAATGGCGACTACGTTGGTGACTATAGCCAGGCAGAGCGTTATCCTAACGTAGACTGGCAGGACGAGATGTTCAAGAGCACCGCGTTCTCTTATAATACGAACTTGAATATTTCCGGTGGTACGAAATTTGTGAAGTACTTCGTATCTTTCGACTACCAGAACGAGGGTGATATGACCCGCATCTGGGATAACCGTCAGGGTTATGAGGGCGGTTATGCCTACAACCGTTTGAATGTACGTTCAAACTTGGACTTCCAGATTACCAAGACCACACAGTTCAAGGTGAACCTCGCCGGTTCTAACGCCCAGCAGAAGACCCCGCGTTATTATTATGGTAATAGCGGTGAGTTCTTCCAGCAGCAGAACTGGGCTGGTGCCTATGGTATGCCACCCAACGTGTTCCCCGTACAGTTCTCTGATAACTCATGGGGTTACTACCCGTTGGTTTCTAACATGGCCAACTCTCCTATGAACGTAGCTATGTCGGGTTATGAGTTGAAGACCATTACACGTATCTTCACCGACTTCGCCTTGGAGCAGAACCTCGACTTCATCACAAAGGGTCTTATCGCTCGCGGTACCATCTCTTGGGATAACCAGTTCAACGAGGGCAGCCGCGGTATCGACCAGGCCGGTGGTGGCCACAAATCTAAGAGAATGTATATGCTGCCTGAGGATGGTATTCTTCGTCCTGAGACCCAGATTTATACCAACACGGGTTTCGACTTCTATGAGAAGGTCGACTGGAGCACTCAAGCTGGTAGCGTTAACTACACCAACCGTGCTACTGAAATGTCACTCCAGCTCTTCTGGGGTCGTCAGCTCGGCAAGCATAACGTAACCTTGATGGGTAACTGGAAGCGTCGTATCCAGGCTGGTAATGCAGAACTGGAGAATCGTCGTGAGGACTGGGTATTCCGTACTACCTATGATTATAATAGTAAGTACTTCGCTGAGTTCAATGGTGCTTACAACGGTTCACAGAAGTTCTCTCCCGACAACCGTTTCGCCTTCTTCTGTTCAGGTGCTGCCGGTTGGATGGTATCAGAAGAGCCCTTCATGAAGAAGCTGAAGGAGAAGAGAATCATTGATATGTTCAAGATCCGTGGTTCTATCGGTGAGATTGGTGATGATAACGCCGGTGCACGCTGGGCTTACATGAATCAGTGGGCTACTATTAATAAGGTTCACATGACGCTGACCGACGGTGAGAGTCCTTTCCAGGGCTATAGAGAGTCAGTTATTGCTGCTCCTGATTTGAAGTGGGCTACCGTGCTGAAGAAGAACCTCGGTTTCGACTATGCTTTCCTCGGTGGTATGTTCGCAGGTAGCTTCGACTGGTTCCGCGATGACCGTAAGGACATCTTCGTATCCGGTGGTAACCGTTCAGTACCTTCTTACTATGGTGCTCGCACTGTTCCCGATATCAACAAGGGTGAGATGAAGAATGCAGGTTTCGAGTTTGAAATCCGTTTCAACAAGGTGCTGAAGAACGGTATGCGCTTCTGGGCAAACTGCAACTATACCTATGCTCATAACGAGATTAAGTTGAAGGACGACCCCAAATTGCTGCCTGGCTATCGCCGCGCACAGGGCTACTCTCAGGGTCAGTACACCTCATTCATCGACAATGGCTTCCTCAAGACCTATGATGAACTCTATAGTACACCCGCACGCGAGAAGGACGATACGCAGGTCATGATTGGTGATCACTACATCGTTGACTTCAACGCTGACGGTGTCGTCGACGAGACTTACGACCAGGCTCCTATCGGTTATACCGGTAACCCCGAGCATACCTACAACGCTACCATCGGTTGGGAGTGGAAAGGCTGGAGCTGGTTCGCTCAGTTCTATGGTGTAACAGGTGTAACCCGTGACGTAGGTATTACCTCTTTCAACAACAAGTTGCTGACTGTCTATGACAATGGTGACTGGTGGAGTCCCACAACGGGCAATGGTGAGGTTGTTGTTCCTCGCTTCACCACACAGGTGGCCTACAACGACGGTACTCAGTATCTCTATGACGGTTCATACTTCCGTCTGAAGAACGTGGAGGTTGCCTACACCTGGACGAAGGGCTGGATTAAGAAGCTCGGATTCTCAAGCTTGAAGATTTACCTCAATGGTAACAACATCTTCATGATTACCAAGATGCCTGACGACCGTGAAGGTAACGGTAGCTTCAGTGGTGGCGGTGGTGCTTACCCAACAGTAAGACGTTTCAACCTCGGTGTGAAGCTGAACATCTAATTGCAATTCATTAATTCAGAATTCGTAATATATAAAGATATGAAATACATTAATAATATAAAGACTCTTTTCTGTGGCACGATGCTGCTCTTGGCCGGAGGTGCTTCCCTCACTTCCTGCACAGACTGGCTCGACAAGGATCCAGACTCCATCGTGGCAGAAGATGAGGCATTCAAGAACTTCCGCAACTTCCAAGGATATGTTGAGGAAATATACAGCTTGATTCCCAGCAAGGAGATGGTCAACTACTGTACCGCATGGAACTTCGGTGACGATGCTGTACACAATCCTGAGGGCTATGCACACATGGACCACCAGGTAGACCTGGGTAACTACCGTAACTGGTACACCAACAATCAGTGCTGGCTGAACGGTGAAAGAAGCTCACTGTGGAGAAACTCTTGGTACAGCATCCGTAAGTGTAACCAGGGTATCGAGAATATCGGTTCGCTGATTGGTACTGACGAGGAACGCGACATCCTGCTCGGACAGATGTACTTCTTCCGTGCTTGGTGGCATTTCGAGTTGATGTGCTACTTCGGAGGTCTGCCCTATATTGACCAGACTTTCGTAGACGGTCATATCCCCGAACTCCCCCGTCTGTCTTTCCAACAGTGTGCTGAGCGTTGCGCTGAGGACTTCGAGAGAGCTTACGAGCTTCTTCCTCTGGATTCCAAGGAGTGGGATGAGACGCTGATTGCTAAGGACAACAACACGAAAAATAACAACTTCCTGCGTGTGAACAAGTTCATGGCGCTCTGCTATCTTGGCAAGTGCTACCTGTGGGCTGGTTCTCCGCTCATGAAGGAGTTTGAGAAGTGGAACAAGGGTGAACAGCCTGTCCTCTTAGGTGCCAGCCAGAATGGCAAGACCTATGACTATGATGCGAAGTACTGCAAACTGGCAGCTGAGGCACTCGGTAAGGCACTTGACATGGTCAACAAGGGTCAGGTGGAGTACCACCTCGCTACCTTCAAGTTTGCCAGCATCTATGATCACGAGAGACCTGAGAAGACTGTTTCTGAGGAAGAGTTCTACTCAAACATCTTCTATACCGTTAAGCAGGGTTGGAAAATGCCAGGTGCTTGTGAGGCTATCTTCCGTGGCGCTCACCCTGGCGCAAACTCTTCTAACTGGAACTGCGCTAAGATCTTCGGTCCGAAGATTGCCGGTCTGGTGGACCATGATAACATCATCCACCATCCCACAGCCAACCTGATTGACCAGTACGGTATGGCCAATGGTCAGCCCATCTATCTGGTACAGAATGGTCACTACGTTATCAACCCGAAGGCAGAGTGGGATCCCACACATCCTTACAAGGGACGTGACCCACGATTCTACCACGATATCGTCTTCGATGGCTTCCACTATGTCCTCAAGACCGATAACCTGAATGCAGAGCAGAAGAAGCATGAGTATTGCTCACTGTATACTGGTGGTGCTATGCGTTCAGTAGATAACGGTAGTAGCACGGGCTACTTCATTCAGAAGCTGATTCCTCACCAGTGTAACCACGGTGACAACTGGTATGACTGGGGTATGAATCTTCAGAGCTATCTGCCCTACATGCGTCTGGCCGATGTCTATCTGATGTTTGCTGAGGCTATGGCAGGTTTCGCTACCGACATGAAAGACTTGAAGATCTCTTCAACCTATTGTCCTTCATTGTCTGCTGTAGGTGCTATCAATGCCCTGCGCGACCGTGTTGGTATGGAAGGCGTACAGGATAACTTCCTGGATACCCGTGAGCACTTCATCGACGAGGTACGTCGTGAGCGTACCGTTGAGCTGTCTTTCGAAGGCTTCCGCTGGTGCGACCTGCAGCGCTGGTTGCTGCTGACCGAACCTCCTTACACGGTGAAGTACTCTCATGAGTTCGAACGTATGGAGAGTGATAGCTGGTTCAAGAAGAACGATCCTAAGGACGCTCGCGTCTCTAACTTCCATACGAAGACCCTTATTAAGCGTCCATTGGAGGCTAAGCACTACTGGTTCCCATTCCCCGAGAAGGATGTATATCTGTACGAAGGATTTAAGCAGAACCCAGGATGGTAATCGTCAATTGAAAATTGAATATTGAAAATTGAAAATTATGAATAATATTAAAACAAACATATTTCTTTTGGCCATGATGGCTGCAGCGCCTCTGACGGCTGGTGCCCAGACCGCTGATGACGCTGACTCTGCCGTGGTGAAAAAGAAGGTCCATGTAGCTTACCGTGATGTGGATGCCGACCATCTGCTCGGAGGCGTTTCCTATATTGACATGGAAGAACTTTCTAAGAAGAACTATGCGCAAGGTAGTCTGGAAGACGTGTTAAGCCTGGTTGGCGGTCTGTCTACCAACAACATGTCGGGTATTAACCTGTGGGGTATGGACAACGACCGTCTGGACAATAACGATAACAGTAACATGCCACTCGTTATCATTGACGGTGTGAAACGTCCTTCTAACAATGTGCTGCCTTCTGAGATTGAGCAGATTACCTTCTTGAAAGGAGCACAAGCTGTTGTTCTCTATGGTGCCAAGGGCGCCAAGGGTGCTATCCTGATTACCACCAAGCGTGGTAAGGTTGACGGTCTCCAGGTTGAAGTAAATGCCAATACCGGTTTCCACTTTGCCAAGGAGTTCCCCAAGTATCTGGGGTCTGCCGAGTATATGACACTCTATAACGAGGCTGCTTATAACGATGCTCTGGGTCAGGGTAATGATCCCTCAAAGTCTATCCCCTATTCTCAGCAGGAAATCTACAACCACGCTTTAGGTGCCAATCCTTATCGCTATCCTAATGTAAACTGGTATTCTGACGAGTATGTCCGCAAGGCCTATAACCGTTCTGAGGGTACCGTTGAGATTCAGGGTGGTGGTACGCGTGCTCACTTCTACACGAACATCAACTACTATCGTGCAGAGGACCTGATTAACTTCGGTAAAGCCAAGGACAACTACACCGACCGCTTCAGCGTTCGTGGTAACGTGGACCTGGTTGTGAACAAGTTCATCACTGGTTGGGCTGACGTTAGTGCTACCTATTATAATGAATATAAGAACAAGGGTAACTTCTGGGGTGAGGCCGCTACCATGCGTCCTAACTTCCCACAGGGTGCAGCCCCGCTGCTTCCCCTCTCTATGGTTGACCCCAATGCCAGCAAGACGTTGGCTACCCTCGGCAAGTCGCTGAACCTGCTGGGTGGACAATGGTTCCCCGGTGGTGGTACAGACAATGCTCAGAGCAATGCCATTGCTGACTGCTACTTCGGTGGTGAAACGCAGAAGGTAAGTCGTCAGTTCCAGTTTGATGCCGGTGTCAACTATGACATGAATCACTTGGTGAAAGGTTTGTCTTTCAAGACCCTGTTCTCTATTGACTATGCTGCCAGCTATGACTTGGCCTATAACAATACCTACTCTCTGTTCTTCCCCACTTGGAGTAACTATAACAACGTTGATGCTATTGTAGACATCAAGCAGCCTAAGGACGAGGTGGTAACAGGTACGATGACCATGTCTAATCAGGTTTATCGTCAGACCATCACTTGGAACGGTCATTTCGATTACGAAAACACTTTCGCTAAGAAGCACCACGTAACCGGTATGCTGCTGGCCAGCATGTACACGACCACCCAGAGCAGTAAGTACCACCGTTATGCTAACGCCAACTTAGGCTTGCAGGCAAGTTACGACTACATGGGCCGTTACTTCGCTGAGGTAGGTCTGGCAGGTGTACATTCAGCCAAATTGGCAGAAGGAAATCGTGAGGCAATCTCTCACTCATTCACCCTCGGTTGGAACATTGGCAAGGAGAAGTTCATGAAGAACACCTTCGTCGACGACTTGATGATCAGTGCTTCTCTGAGCAACCTGAATGATGATGCTGATATATATGTAGATAGCCCCAAGTATGATAACTACTATCTCTACGATGCTGTATGGGACAATGGTGACAGTACTCCAAGTTACTCTTGGAATGAAGGTGCTAACTCTTCTTCTGTTACGGTTTCTACCAGCGGTAGCAATCCCGCCCTCGACTTCGTACATCGTAAGGAGTTCTCGGTATCACTGCGCGGTTCGTTCTTCAACAGACTGCTCTCTGCTGAGGTTACTTACTTCAATACTGATATGGACGGTTTAATTACTCAGGACCCCACCATGTATCCTTCTCACCTGAAGACAGGCCTGTCTTCTGGTAAGTTCTCTCCGGCAACAAATAGCAACATCTCCAACCGCAAGGGTATTGACTTCAACATCAAAGCCCAGAAGCAGTTTGGTGAGGTTCATGCAGAACTCGGTTTGACGGGTACTTATCTCAAGACTGAATGGAAGAAGTATGATGAGAATGCTGATGGCACATCACCCTGGCTGAACACCAGCAACAAGCTGATGCACGAGGGTACTCCTCTGGATGCTATCCTGGGTTACAAATGCATTGGTGTCTACACCATTGATGACTTCAATGTAACTACAGATGATAAGGGAAAGACTACTTATGTATTGAAGGAGCTGAAACCTGGCGTAAAGAACCCCTATGGTCTTGGTGGTACTGTGATGCCTGGTGACCTGAAGTATGAAGATGTGAACGGTGATGGTAAGATCAATAACAAGGACCAGGTGGAACTGGGTAAGTCAGGTCTCTACGGCGCTCCTTGGACTATTGGTGTGAACCTCACGCTGAAGTATAAGAACTGGACCCTCTTCGTTGTTGGTAACGGTCAGTTTGGTGCTTATGCCATGGCTAACGGTGGTTACTATTATATGTCTGGTTCTGCCAAGTACTCAGAGAACATTCGTGACCATTACCAGTACACCTATGATGACAATGGCATTATTAATGGCTTTGTGAACGACAATGCTTCTCATCCACGTCTGAGTATTTCTAATACTCCAGGCAATGGCTTGGCATCTACCTACTGGATGTACAGCACGGATCGCTTCAACCTCCGCAAGGTGCAGCTGACCTACGACTTCCCGAAGGAAATGTTCGAGGGTAAGTGGGTAAAGGCGCTCTCAGTCTATGTGAATGGTAACGACCTTCTCACTATCTCTAAGAATCGTAAGATTATGGAGACTGCTGTCGGTTATGCTCCACAGACTCGTTTCTATAACATCGGTGTGAAGGTAACCCTTTAATTCTAATGGACAATTGAAAATAGAAAATTGAAAATTATGAAGACAAAAAATATTCTATACTATCTCATCGGTCTTCTCTTGTTTAGCTCCTGCGACGACATGTTCGAGCCGGCTAAAGAGAATACCCGACAGCTGGAGACGCTGATTCAGGAGTCCGACTATGTGCACGGTCTGTTGCTCTACGCCTACAACCGTCTTCCTTACGTAACGGTTACTACGACCGATGTGGCTACCGACGATGCGGTAACGAGAGTGGAAGGTGACGTATATAAGAAAATGGCTCAGGGTACCTGGCGTTCAGACAACAACCCCATGACACAGTGGGATGCTTGTAAGGACGGTATCCAGTATGCCAACCTCTTCCTGAAGTATGTCGACCAGGTAAACTGGGCTCAGAGTGCTAAGTCTAAGCAGCAGATGTTCATTGACCGTATGACGGGTGAGGCATTGGGTCTCCGCGCCATCTTCTACTATCACCTGCTGCAGGCTCATGCCGGTTATGCTGACGACGGCGTCCTCTATGGTGTGCCCCTGCTGACAGAGCCTGAAGACGGTAGCTCTGACTACAACCAGCCCCGTGCTTCTTTCGAGGCTGTGGCTCGTCAGATTTTTGCCGACTGTGACAAGGCTGCATCGCTGCTCCCCGATCAGTATAAGGACATCCATGATGTTGACGAGATTACCAAGAACAAGCAGAAGTACATCGACTTGGGTGTGCAGATGGCTGGTTATAACCTCGTCTTCGGTGACATGGCGAAGAACCTGGTGTCTGGTAAGGTCGCTCAGGCTATCAAGGCTCAGACTGCCCTGCTGGCTATCAGTCCTGCCTACCGTTCTCAAAGCGGCATCTCTGCTGATGAGGCTGCCAAGATTTGTGCTGAGGTACTGAAGGACGTAGAGTTCGACGAGGCAGGTAATCACTGGTATAACGATGTCGACAAGCTGGCATCAAGTACTTCTTACATGCCCGAAGTCCTCTGGCGTGGAAACTGGGACAAGGCCAGCTGCGCACAGGAGACTGACAACTTCCCTCCCTCACTGAATGGTCACGGTAAGATTAATCCTACCCAGAACCTCGTAGAGGCATTCCCCATGGCTAACGGTTACCCCATCACTGACAGCAGATCTGGTTATGATCCAAAATTTCCATACGCTAACCGTGACCCCCGTTTCGATGATGACATCATTTACGATGGTTCAACCTTCAAATATACCACGATTATCTCAGGAAGCTATGGTGGAAATGATAACCCAGACTATATTAACAACTCTGGTTCTGATCACTCGCTGACTGGCTATTATATGAAGAAACTGCTCCGTGAAGATGCAGGTCCTTCGAAAAGTAACCAATCAGGAGCTAACCAGCCACACATCTTCCCACGCATCCGCTATACAGAGTTGTTCTTGGCTTACGCTGAGGCAGCTAACGAGGCTTGGGGACCAAACTCAGACGGTGGTACAGGTGTTGGCTCTGCCAAAGAAATCATCAAGAAGATTCGTCAGCGCGGCGGTATCGGTAAGGATGCGAATGGCGACTACCAGGGTGACCCCTATCTGGATGAGTGTGCTGGCGACAAGGCCAAGATGACCCAGTTGATTCGCAACGAGCGCCGTATCGAGCTCTGCTTTGAGAACAAGCGTTTCTGGGATCTTCGCCGTTGGGAGATGCCACTTGATGAAACTGCGAAAGGTATGCAGGTAGATATGGATGGAGCTGGCAACCTCACTTACACCGTTGTGAATGTGGAGCCTCGCCAGTTTGAGCCTTATCAGAACTTTGGTCCTCTCCCCTTGACTGAGGTGACCCAGTGGAGTAACCTGAAACAGAATAAGGGATGGTAATAATGAGTTAAGAGTTAAGAATTAAGAATTAAGAATGATTATGAAACTCAAGAAATATATATATGGTGTAGTCTTGGGAGCTTTGGCGCTCACAACTACTTCGTGCTACAATGCCGACAAGGACTTCCCTGACTACGAAGGAGGTACCAAAGCCTACTTCGCTTATCAGAATCCAATCCGTACGCTGGTATTGGGTAACGATATCTACGATAACTCGCTGGACAACGCCCACAAGTGCCGCATCTGGGCAACCATGGGTGGTGCCTATGCCGGCCGTAACGCGGTGGTTAGTGTAGAGATTGACGAGTCACTCTGTAACAACCTCTATTTCCTGGATGATGGTGGCTATGAGCGTGCTAAGGTGCTGCCTTTGCCTCATAACTACTATAACTATGATGCAGTGAAGAATGCTACCATTAACTATAATGGTGATTCTCGTGGCTATCTGGAAATCGAGTTTACGGATGACTTCTTCAATGATCCTAAGACTTCTTCTGCCGACACGACCTATGTTATTCCTGTCAGAATGACGGGTGTGACAGGTATTGACGCACTTCTGTCGGGTACGCCTAACAAGGCTAACCCCATTCGCCAGAATGCCAATGACTGGTCAATTCTGCCTAAGGACTATACTCTCTACTGTGTAAGATATATGAACCCTTGGCAGGGTAAGTACATCCGCCGTGGTACCGACGAGGTGACTGAGGCCGAGGATGGCTCTGTATGGACACATATCCGC
>OCTX012038353.1_pt1 | contig 14773 bp, 10 predicted proteins | sample 1539691 | NCBI WGS metagenome assembly OCTX01 (sample SAMN02144231, study PRJEB22623) | gut metagenome | biome: sheep rumen | host: Ovis aries | place: New Zealand | reverse complement strand
AGCCACGGCATCCCGGAGGACTTCGAGGTCGATACCGACGACGGACGCTTCAGGCTCGTCGACCATCTAATCGCCTGCTGGAACGACTGGCGCGACGACGACGACAGTTCGACTTCGCTCGACGGGAAGGACTGCGGCGCGGAGTCTGCGTGGTACGAGGAGAAATACGAAGAGGACAGGGTCGACGACGAAGACAAGAGGTATCCGCGAAACGGCTCCATACCGGACATACAGGAGCTTTCGTACGTGAGAGGGTTCAGAGAGCATCCGGCGGTTCTCACCGGCGGCGTGCTCAACCCCGAGGCGGACAAGGACGAGCAGATATCCGTGAGCGGCATAATAGGGCTTCTCGGCACAAGCGGCAGTTCGAAGGTGAACGTCAATTCATGCACGGTGGAGCAGCTGCTTACGGTGCCCGGCATTTTTGTGGAGGACGACGATGAAGACATGGCCGAGGGCCGCGAGGTCGCGCAGGCGATCGTCGACGCGCTCAAGGAAAAGCCCGACTACGACGTGGACGAGACGCGCACGTGGTGGCCGTACAAGAGCTGGGAGGATCTCTGCCAGCGCGTGAGCGACTTCGCCGACGTGCAGATAGGGAGCGAGGCCAACCAGTATCTGACATACGTCCCCGACGAGAACAGCATCTTCAAGATAAAGATAACCGGCGAGTCCATGGGCATGACGCGCGAGGTCAACGCCGAATGCTACCTGAACTCAAAAGACAGGAAGGTGCGCTACATCAAATGGCGCGAGGACTAGGATGGGCGCCGCCGGTATGAGGATTCTTCTCGCGCCTCTCGCCGAATTCACCGACGCGCCTTTCCGCCGGCTGTGCGCCGAAGGCGGCGCGGATATGACCTATACGGAGATGGTTTCCGCCGCGGCGCTCTTCCACGGCCACCGTCCGACGCGCCATCTCATGGAGACGATGCCCGGCGAAGGCCGCGTCGCCTGCCAGCTGTTCGGCGCCGACGAAGAGGAGATGGCCTTCGCCGCGCGCGAGGCCGACGCGCTTCGCGACGGGGGGCGCCCGCGCTTCTGCGAACTCAACCTCAACGCAGGGTGCCCCATGCCGCGCATCATGCGGTCCGGCGCGGGCGCGAGGCTCGCAGCCGACCCCGAGCGCGTCTACCGCCTGCTGAAGGCGATGGTAGGCAGTACGTCTCTGCCGGTGACGTTGAAGACGCGGCTCGGGCCGCACACGGGCGACAACAGGATCTTCGAACTGGCCGACGCCGCCGAGCGCGCGGGCGCGTGCGGCCTGATAGTGCACGCGCGCTACACGAGCCAGATGCACGGCGGCCCTGTCCATCTGGAAGTCCTCTCCGAGCTTGTCACGCGCACGCGGCTCAAGGTCGTGGGGAACGGGAGCATCCTCGACGAGACGGACGTCGCCGCCATGGAGCAGGCCGGCGTGGACGCGGTAATGGTCGGGCGCGCGGCCCTGCGCGACCCGGCGGTGTTCGCGCGGCTCAAGCGCGCGAAGCCGCCGTTCGGCCCGCCTGAGGCCGTAGAGCGCCATCTGCGGTATCTCGTGGAGTTCAGGCGCGCGCTCGCCGAAAGGTTCCCAGAGGACGCCGTCCTCGACGAAGACACGTTCATATCGCTCAAGGCTCGGACGCACCTTTTCAGGTATTTCGCTGGCGTTCCCGGCGCGGCGGCGCTGCGCAAGCGTTTCAACGCGGTGCGCACTCTCGCAGAGACGCGGGAGCTTCTCGCGGCCGCTTTTTCCGTCACGGGCGGGTGATTTATGGTAAAATATACAAAGACAAACACACACCAAAGGAGAACACATGAGCATCTTCAAAGCCTATGACATCCGCGGCATATACGGTAAAGACCTCGACGAGGCGGTCTTCGAGAAGATTGCCCGCGCCTATGCGAAGTTCGCGGGCGTGAAGAAGGTGGTCGTCGCGCGCGACTGCCGCAAGTCGTCCGACTCGCTTTTCGCCGCCTTCACGAAGGGGCTTTCAGACGCAGGCGTGGACGTGCTCGACATAGGCCTCGCCTCGACGCCGATGAGCTATTTCGCGAACGGGACCCTGAAGGCCGACGGCAGCGTGATGATAACCGCGTCGCACAACACGAAGGAGTGGAACGGCTGCAAGCTCTGCAGGGCGGGCGCGGTGCCGATCAGCGGTGCGACGGGGATCAAGGATATCGAAAAGCTCGTCATGACCGGCGACCTCGGCGAAGACGCCGCCGTGAAAGGGAAGGTGACGAAGGTCGATGTGTCGGCCGAATACGCGGCGCATGTAAGGGAGTTCGCGCATATGAAGCGTCCGCTCCACCTCGCGCTTGATTTCGGAAACGGCATGGGAATCGCCGAGGCCGCGGCGTTCAAGAACCAGACCATGCTCACCTACGACTCGCTCTTCGGCGAATACGACGGCGATTTCCCGAACCACGCCGCGAACCCGCTGGAGCACGAGACTCTGGCCGACCTCCAGAAGCTCATCCGCGACAATCCCGGCAGGTATGCTTTCGGCGTCGCCTACGACGGCGATGCCGACCGCGCGGGCTTCGTGGACGAGAAGGGCGAGATCATCCCCATGGATTTCATCACCGCGCTCATCGCGCAGGATCTTCTCAAGACCAACCCGGGCGCCGCATGTTTTTACGATCTCAGGTCGACCAAGGCGGCCGAAGAGGCCATCGCCGAGGCGGGCGGCCGCCCGATGATGTCGCGCGTCGGCCACAGCTTTATCAAGGCGCAGATGCGCGAGAATGACGCGATCTTCGCGGGAGAGCTCTCGGGCCACTACTACTTCAAGGCCAATTTCACGGCCGAGTCCAGCTCGATGGCGACGTATGCGCTCGCGAACATAGTCTCGGCGGGCGACAGGCCGCTTTCAGAGCTTGTCGCGCCGCTCAGGCGCTATGCGCAGTCGGGCGAGATCAACAGCCGCACCACGACGCCGCCTGCGGAGATCCTCGCCAGAATCAAGGCGAACTATGCGGGGAAGGCCAGAGTCTTCGAGCTCGACGGCGTGTCGGTGGACGCGTGGGAGACCGAAGGCTGGTGGGCGAACGTGCGCATGAGCAACACCGAGCCGCTCGTGCGTCTCAACCTCGAGGGCAGGACGAAGGAGATCATGGAGGCCAGGCGTGACGAGTTCCTTGCGCAGATTCGCGCTTGAGTGCGCGGCGGCAGCGACGGCCGTCTTCGCCGCCGGATGCGGTTCCGGCGACGGCTCCCGGGAATACGAGGCCGCGCGCGCCGCGTATGAGGTCCGCGACCTGAAGAAGGCCGAAAAGCTTCTGTCCGAGAGCGTGCGCCTCGCGCCGCGGAACGTCGACGCGCTCGTCGCGTCGGCGCGCGTGAAGATAGACCTCGGCGAAATCGCGATGGCGAAGGACTTTGTCGAAAAGGCCAGGCCTCTCGCGCCGCAGGACAGCGATGTGAGGCTTCTCGACGCGCAGATCGCCTGCTACGAGCAGGATTACGCGCGGGCCGAGAAGGTGTTCGGCTCTGTCGCGCTCGACGCGTCGCTCGACGCGGGCGTCCGCTCGCAGGCGCTCGCCGGGATCGGCGTCGTAGAGATGATGCGCAATGCGACGGATTCAGCGCGCATCGCGTTCCTCAAGGCGATCCGCATGGACAGGCGCAACCCTTCGGCGTGGTACCACCTGGGGCTGATATACCAGCGTCTCGGCTACGACGAGGCGGCGCTTGAGCAGTTCGAGATATTCGTGCGGCTGGAGGATGTCGCGTCGAAGCGCGTGCAGGACGTGCAGCGCACGGTCATACCGAAGCTGAAGGACGAGATCGCCCGTCAGGCGGCGGACAGGCCCGGCGCGTCGTCACGCGACAGCGCGGCCGCGGCGAAGGCGCTCGAAGAGGCCGAGGCCGCGTGGAAGAAGGGGCAGTACAAGACGGCCAAGACGCGCTACCTCGCCGCATACACGGCCGATCCGCTGTCGTATCCGGCGGTCATCGGCGTCGCCAAAGCCATTGAGAAGACCGACGCGACGCTTGACGGACAGAAGAAGACGTTCGAATACTATAAGGCGGCCTGCGCCCTGCGGCCGAGCGCGGTTTCGACGTTCCTCAAGACAGGCGACCTCGCGATGAAGCTGAGCCGCTACGCGGCGGCGGTCGAGATATATTCTCGCGCACTGGCGGCGGACCCCTCGAACTTCATGGTCGTAGACGGCCTCATCCGCGCGCTCCGCAAGACGGGCGGCGCCGACCGTGTCAAAACGGCGGCCGCATATCAGGCCTATCGCGACATCATAACGAAGAAGCGCTGAACATGCATCTGGCTGTGGCAGACTATGTTGTGCTGGGCGTAACGCTCGCCGGCGCGATATTCGGTCTTTTCGGCGGCTTCTCCGGAGCGCTCGCGTTTCTCGCGGGCGTCGGCGCGGCCTCGGCGTCGGTCCGGTTCGGATGGGACGCTCTGGCCGCGCGCGTATCCACGCAGTGGATGCTCGCGCTCGCGGCGCTCGCCATGGCGCTTGTGGCGTTCGGCGTCGCGCGGCTCATAGTGAAGAAGACGGTGAACAGGCTGCTGGCCCAGCCGGCGGACGCCATATTCGGCGCTTTGACGGCTGCGGTGGCCGCGTTCGGCGTTTCCGTTGCGGTGCTCTATCTCGTCAATCAGGTCGGCGGCGAGGAACTCCAGCTTGAATCTGCAATATTGCGGGATGTCCTCTCCTGCGCACAGACTGTGTAAGCGGTCCTCGGGGCACTTGTGGATCGCGGCATATTGATACCTCACGGTCGTCGGCGCTGCTGGTCGCCGTGCTGCACGTGTGGCGAAAGGCGAGGGCTGAGCGCTAAAGAGTAAAGCGTGGGCAAGACTTGGGTAAAGTCTGGGCAAGACTTGTGCAAAGCGTGGGCAAGACTTCGGCAAAGTCTGGGCAAGACATCACCAAAGTCTGGGCAAGACTTTGGCAAAGCGTGGGCAAGACGGCAGGACGGCCGCCCGCTCGTCCAAGTGCAGCGACGTGGCGTTCCCCTAGAACTTCAGGAGATACTTGCGCATTGCGATGGCTACGGCCTCCGTGCGGTTGGCGGCGCCGATCTTCTGGCGGATGGCTCCGACATGCTCGCTTACGCTTTCCGGACTGAGCCTGAGCTGCTGCGCGATGTCGCGGTCAGTGAGGCCCCTGACCATTGACTCAAGGATCTCGCTCTGACGCGGTGTCAGGTCCGGTACCGGCGGATCCGCCGCGAGCTGCTGGCGTATGTCGGGCGATATGTAGTCGCCGCCCTGTGCGACTATCCTTATTGCCTTGGCGAGCTCCGAGTTGTCCGCATTCTTTAATACCGCACCTCTGGCACCGGCCCTCAGCGCGTGTGCTATGCCGTCCGAGGTGCCGTAGGTCGTAAGAAGTATGGTCTTGACGGACGGAGCCTTGCGCAGGAGCTCCTTCGTGGCCTCGACGCCGTCCATCTTTGGCATCATCAGGTCCATTATGACAATGTCCGGATGAAGCGCGACCGCATTGGATACGGCCTCCGCTCCGTTTTTTGCCTCGCCGACGACTTCTATGTCCTTCTCGGTTCCGAGAAGGGCCGTGAGTCCGGCTCGCACTATGGTGTGATCGTCTGCTATCAAGACCTTGATTTTCATTTATTGTCCTTGTTGATTGGCGGAATGGAAATCGTCGCCTTCGTGCCTTCGCCGGGCGCGCTTTCAATCGTGAACTCGCCCTCGAGCGATTCGATGCGTTCGCGTATGCCGAGGAGTCCGTAGTGGCCCTGTGCGAACGACGGGGCTGTTGCGGGATCGAAGCCGGAGCCGTTGTCGCGTACGGAGAACTTCGCCCTGCCGTCATCTATCGCTCCGGCGATCCACACCTTCGTAGCGCCGCCGTGGCGCACGCCGTTGAGGACCAGCTCCCTGACTACGCGAAGGACTGCGTGTGCCGTGTTGTCCGTGAGGCGCGACCTGGGCACATTGACGCGCAGCATCACCTCTACGCCCCCCAGGTGCGGCAGCAGCGTCTGGCGAATGGCGTCGTTCATGCTGCTTGCCTCAAGCGCCCTGTTGCGCAGGTCCCACAGGCAGTTCCTCAGTTCGTCGCGGCAGGACTTCAGCGTCCTTGCGGCGATTCCGAGGTGCTTGCGTATGCCGGGGCCGTTTTCGTCCGCCAGCTTTTTCGCGGTATCGATCTCCATAGATATGCCCGAAAGCGTCTGTGCAATGGAGTCGTGCAGTTCGACGGCGAGGCGTGTGCGCTCCTCGGTCTTCAGTTTGGCGGCGACGTGGCCGATCTGCTCCCTCATCAGTTCCCGACCCTTGCGTGCGGCGAGCCTCCTGAGAGAAGTGTTCCAGGCGGTTACGGCGATGAGCATTGTGAGAAGGGCGCCGATGACGGCGGCAAGCTTCGCCGGCGTCCACCATGCCGGACGCCTTACGACGGTGATGTCGGACGGCGTCCTCAATATGATTGTGAAGCCCCTGAGCCTCGGTATCGCCAATGTGCGTTCCGGCGCGTCCACGTCAAGTGCGCACGTCCCCGACACTTCGACCACGGTGTTCTCCTCCAGACCGTCCAGCACGCCCGGCAGTGCGCTCGCGTCCACGTAGACGGGGCAGCCGTCGCAATCCAGAAGCATGCGTTCCTCGGGGTCGTCCTCAGGCATGGACCGGATCGTCCCGTTCACGCGGATCGGTCGCCCGTAGTATTCGCAGTTGACCTTGCGCCGACCTTGTGCGTCCTGCGTGAGCTTGCGCGGGGACACGGCTACGGGGTCCTCGTCCTTGTACGCCGTGCCGTCCAGCTTCGTCCATTGCGCATTGAACAGCGTGCGCCTGAAGAGGTCCGTCTCCTCCAGCCCGGACGCCTCGATGCACTCCCCGTAAGACGGCAGGCGCGGATCCGCCATGTTCACGGATACGAACTCGCCCCTGTCCGTCTTGAGGATCACACACCCTGTGCGTTTGCGCACGGCGACGACATGTCCCCGGATGTGCGTCTTTGCGTCGGGAGCGTCTTCGAGCGGGCGTATGCCCTCGACGCCAGAGACCTTGAATATGCGTTCGGTGTAGAGGCGCGGGCTGTGGTCGAAGGGGACCTCTATGCCGGTGACTTCGACCGGCCTCCCGATGAGCGCGTCCATCCTGTCGAACGCCCCAGCGTCGAATACCGGGGCAGTGGTGAAGATGCCTCGCCCATTTGGTGCTTCTATCATGAAGAGCATGTAGTCGGGGTCGGTTTCGTTGAAGATGACGTCTTTCAGCACGCCCTTGAAGCGCACCAGCTTGTAGTAGCATGAGGCATTGAGCATCTCATCGTGTGTGAGCTCTTTCGGAGTCGGCGCCTTGCCGTGTGACGCGAGCTCGTACGAATCGAGGACGGCGAAGTTGCGCCCGTAGACGTTCTCCCTGACTTCCCCGGTGAAGCGCGCCGTATCGCCGGGCATCGGCAGGACGGCGGGCCGGACATCGTCGGACGTGCACACGAGGGCGCTTCCCGAGGCGTCCTCCGCCGCGATGTTGACGCGCCTGTCGAAGTTGTTGGTGCAGACGTATGTGACGACGGCGGAGAAGTCGAACTTCAACCCTGCGCCGTCCTGCGCAGTCAGCGCCCGCGCAAGCGAGGCGGCGTCGTGCGCGAGTTCCCCGGCGTCCGCGCAGGACGCCAGCGCGGCGACGACGACCGAAAGAGCGAGTATTCCGTGAAATTTCATTGCACGCAGATTATACCACAGCGTGCGCGTGAAGGACAAGACCTCGACATACCCCCAATTCTATGGGTGTCGCGATGGGAGTGAAAAGTGGTATAATTTACGACACGCGGTGCGAAGGGCGCCGCGCGGCAAAAAAGGAGGTATTGAAAATGAATACGACGCGCAGAGCGTTCACGATACTATTGGCTGCCGCTTCGCTGGCCATTGGACTTGGCGGTTGCGCCACGACATCCTGCAGGAGTGGCTCCAGGACGGAGATGATCCGCGAAAAGCTCATGTCGTCCGACAGGAACTATGTATTCGTCGCCATGCACCGCGGCGACTGGAGGAACTATCCCGAGAACTCGAGGGACGCGATACTCTCCTGTATCGCGCTCGGCGCGGACATCGTGGAGCTGGACGTGCAGATGACGAAGGACGGACGCTTCGTCCTGCTCCACGACAACAGTCTCGACCGCACCACGACGGGCAAGGGGAAGGCCTCTGAGCACACGCTCGCCGAAATAAAGAAGCTCCGCCTCAGGTCCAATCAGGGCGGGAAGGACGCCAAGGCCACCGACTACGACATCCTCACGCTCGAAGAGGCGCTCGCGCTCGCGAAGGGCAAGATACTGATCAACATCGACAAGTTCACCCAGCACCCGTACGAGATACTCCAGGTGGTGGAGAAGGAGGGCGCCCTGAAGGACGTGCTCGTGAAGTCCACGCACGGCCCCGCCGACGCAAAGCGCCTCTTCAGGGAGTACTGGAAATACGTGGAGAGCGGTGAACTGCTCTACATGCCGGTTGTCCAGTTCTGCTGGAAGAATCACGAACACGCCGCGAAGATACTCCCGCAGTGGATCGCGGAGGAGCCGCGCAAGGCGTCGATGTACGAGGTGTGCATGGATTCCGACGCGGGCGCGGCGCAGCTGGAGAAGGTCCGCGCGGCGCCCGGCGCGCCCCGCATCTGGATCAACACGATGTGGGACTCCCTCAACTGCGGACGCGGCGAGGTGCGCGGCTTCACCAATCCGGCTGAGACCTGGGGCTGGAGCCTCGAGCAGGGCGCGACGATGCTCCAGACCGACTATGGCGCAGAGTTGCTCGTATACCTGAACAACATAGGCAGACACACGCTCTGAGGGACGCGAAATGGGCTTCTTTTCACCTGCTCCGGCCCGCATGGTGTCCGCTTCGGCGGATGAGATAGGGCGTCGCTTCCGGCTGATCCGCATCCGGCAGGTCTCCATAATGCTTCTCGGCTACGCGCTTTTCTACGTATGCCGCCTTGCATTCTCCGCAACGAAGAAGACGATGATCGAGGAGGGTGCCTATACGGCGCGCGAAATCGGCTATGTGGGATCCGCACTGCTGGTTGCCTATGCCATAGGCAAGCTTGCGTGCGGGTTCCTTGCTGACCGCGCCAACATCCGCCGCATGTTCGCCTTCGGGCTGTTTGTGTCGTCCCTCGCCACAATGACGGTCGGCTTCCACGTCCCCGCCGCCATGCTCATGGTCGTCTGGTTCGTGAACGGCCTCGCCCAGGGCTCGGGCTCGCCCTGCTGCGTCGTCTCGCTTGCCCGCTGGTGGCCCAATCGATCCCGTGGCACCTTCTACGGTATATGGAGCTGCTCGAACAACCTTGGCGAGGCGATCGCCTACGTCGTGACGAGCGTCATAATGGTTAAGGTCGGCGAGGCTTGGGGCGCCGATCTCGCATGGCGAAGCGGCTTTTGGGGCGCGGCTCTGTTCGGCTTCATAGGCGTCGCGCTCATCGCCGTGTTCATGCGCGACTCCCCGCAGTCGGAGGGGCTCCCCTCCGTCGCCGAGTGGGAGGGCGAGGTCAAGGGCGAGGCGGAGCGCAAGACGGCCGGGGACGTGGGACGGGGACAGCGTCTCGCGCTCACGAACTGGGCCGTGTGGATGGTGGCGCTCGCCGGCGGGTTCTTCGCCATGAGCCGGTACGCGATAATAGACTGGGGAATCTTCTTCCTTGAGGTGAAGAAAGGCTATGCAACGGAGACCGCCGCGTGCATAATAACGCTCAACTCCATAGTGGGGGCCGTTTCCAGCGGACTGTCGGGCATAATATCCGATCGCCTCTTCAAGGGAAGCCGCAACGAACTCGCCCTGATGGCGGGCGTGCTGAACGTAACGGGCCTCTCGCTCATGATGCTTGTTCCCGTCAAGTGCATTTGGCTCGATGTCGCGGCAATGGTGTGCTTCGGGCTCGCCGTCGGCATCCTGTTGACGTTCCTGGGCGGACTGATGGCCGTAGACCTCGTCCCGCGCGTTGCGGCCGGCGCGGCGCTCGGCATCGCCGGGTTGGGCAACTACTTCGGCGCGGGCTTGCAAAGCGCGGTATCCGGCCTGCTTGTCGGGCGCGACGCCGCGACCGGCAGGGCGTACCTCCTCGGGCACACCTTCGCGAACGGCTACACGATCGACTATCTGGCTGTCTTCTGGATCGGCATGGCGACACTCTCCGTCCTGTGCGCACTGACCGTCTGGAGGGCGAAGCGCTAGCCACCACCCCCAATTCTAGGGGGTGGACGGGTGGTTCTATTTATAGTAAAATCAACTTGTAAAAACACTACTGGTGTCCTGTCGCGGCCGGGCGGCTGCGACGGAAAACAGAAAGGAAAGCGAGGCAAAAGATGAAAAAGAAAGTCTGGTTTGCGAGATTCGCGTGCGCGGTTGCGCTCGGTCTCTTGTGCTGCGGTGTCCATGGCGGGGTCGTAGACCTCAACGTGCCCACGGACTATTCGAGCGGCGGCTTCTACCGCTACTGCCCGGCGACTCTGGTTGAAGGCGGCGTCCGGCACGTCTTCTACTGCAAGAACACGACAGCCAACCAGATCGTAGACTCCATCTACCATGCGACGGTCGACGCCGCAGGCAACCTCTCGGGCGAGTCGGCGGTGCTCGACCCCGCCGACTCGACGGGCACTGCGTGGGACTCGTACCACGTCTGCGATCCGTCCGTGATCAAGGGCGCGTTCGTCTACAACAACCACACATACGCCTACTTGATGGCCTATCTCGGCGTACAGGGCAGGGTCGGCGACACGGAGTCCGACGGCTACAGGGGCATCAACAACAAGGTCGGTCTCGCGGTGAGCGACAGCCTCGACTCGGGCTGGGTGCGCATGGGCACTGACGCCGTGGTGGTGACCGAGCACACTGACTGGTGGGGCGTCGGCCAGCCGAGCCTCGTCAGCCTCGACAATGCGGGCAAGGTGGCGCTTTTCTACGCGGGCGACTACGGCACATGCATGCTCGCGCTCGATTTCACCGATGCGGACAAGACCACCGCGTCGCTGACGCAGAAGGTTGGCAGCGAGGGAGTGCCTGTAAGCACGGACGGAGTCAGCGACCTCGCCGGCACGACCACCAAGATGACGATCACCAATGCCGACTTCGCCTACAATCCGTCCACCGGTCGCCTCTACATGATTGCGGATACGCCCGACAGGGCCAACTCCTGGTACGACGACGGCGGACAGAACCTCTACATAACCAAGGCCGTCACCGTCTACGGCTGCACGCTTTACGCTCTTAATGCCAACTCTGTCAAAAACGCAATCTGGCACCAGAAGATGCGCATCCAGCCCGCAGACCTGAACGACTCCACCCTCGCCACTTCCGCCCGAGTAACCAATTCGGGTCTCGTCCGCACGCCCTACGGCGACATCGCCGAGAAGACGGCGATGGTCACCGTCGCGAACGTAGTTCCCAACGCGCTCTACACCTATCGCTTCATGCCGGTGGACTGGAGCGTCAAGGAGGCGACGGACGACCCCTATATCCAGTCCGTGAGACTGAACACCTACATCAACACGGGCTACTATCCGAACCCGACGACGCGCGTCGAACTCGACTACGCCCTTGTGGAGCCGGGCGACGATGCCGAGACCTCCCAGGCGCGGATTATGGACAACGGCGGCACGAGCTCGACCTTGCCGATGACATTCTACATCGCCGGTCAGCCAGGAAGCGGTTCTCTCTCCACCAGCTTTTTCTTCGGCGACCATACGAGCGGATGGGACGGAACGCTGACGACGCAGAAGGGAACGTCAACTGCCAAAAAGAACTACCTGGACGAGGTTAGGCGTACGGCCATCATCGACAATCCGAACAAGACGGTCGCATTGGCGCAGAACGGGACGCGCATATGGGAATGTACCCGAACCGATTATACATTCAACAATACCTCGAAGTACCCGCTTGGACTTTGCGCGGCGATCGGCAACCAGTACGGTACGTCTGCGGATCGCAAGTGCAAGATGCGCGTTTACGGCCTCAAGATATATGAGAGCGATAAACTCGTCCATGACTTCGTCCCCTATCTCCAGGCGGGATGGCCGGGGCTTCGCGACACCAAGACGGGGCGCTTCGTCTCCGACGACCGCGTCGACGCCTTTGCGCCGGCCTACGGCGGAAACATCGAGTCCGGCGACGATCCTTATATCGCGTCCAACGGAAAATGCGCGGTGAACACACGCCACCATTTCGGGCCGAAGACTAAGTACGAGGTTGACTTCGCGTTCACCGAGGGCTATGAAGTTGGCACCAGGTTAATGGGCGCGGGTTTTAACAGTGTAAACAATGGTACGGGTATTTATGTCCAGAACAATCCCAGCAAGACGATAGCGGTACTGTTTAGCGACGGGTGGCAAGCCTACCTCTCCAATACGCCTGGCACAAGACGTTGCACCTGTGTTGTCGATGCGCCAAACAAGACTTCATACTTCCTCACCGGTGCCACGACAATCGCGAGTACCACCAATATGACAGCTATTACGAAGATAACCGATCAGCCTCTTGCGTTGTTCGGAAATGCAGCACCTGCGCCGTCGAAGGGGACGACTTCCGGTACGCGTGGTGTGACATTTTCGTTGCTCTCCAAGGCGAAGATATATCGTTGTCGGATATGGGAAGATGGACAACTGGTCCATGACTACCAGCCGTGCTTGAAGGGCGGGGTTGCAGGATTCAAGGACGGGGTGGACGGCGCATTTATTGAAGATGAAGCCACGGACACCGTAGACAAGCTTACATACGGCGGGCCGATTGCTGTGGAGTCCGATGACGGCTACCTCGAAGTTGCGGGCGAGAACTGCATAATCGATACTGGCTACGTCTGCTCGTCCAAGACTCGGATTGAGGCCGATTTCTCGTTCACATCACGCGCAAAGAGTGGCGATACCGTAAACGGAAAGAAGCTTACGGCCAATCCGGCCCTGTTCGGCATTTGGGAAAACGAACCAGTCAACTTTGGCGTCAACAACACCGGTGCGAGCGAATACGGTTGGTCGGCGCAGACAAATGTGATAGACTGGTCGTCATCGGCAGTTCCGACGACGTTTTCGCGGCGTACGATAATTTTGGACGCGGCGAACCCTATGAGATTGCTCGTCACCGCCGGCTATACGAACAAGACAGCGAGCATGAAGATGGCGACGACAAAGCTCGTCAAGGGCGTGAACACGCTGCCGCTTTTCACTCAAAGGCGAAATGGCGTCCTTCAATCGAACTGCTATCCCTACGCGAAGCTTTACGGATTCAGAATCTATGAAGACGGCGTCCTTAAGAAGAACCTCGTGCCATGCCTCAAGGACGGCGTTCCGGGCTTGTTTGATGAAGCATCCGAGACAGGCGATTTTCTTACCGTCGCTACGCCCCCGTATGCATTAAAGTATGGAGGCAACCTCGTTTCCAAGGGTGCAGAGGAAGGTGCCTACATCGAGGCGGACGGAACGCAGGCTATAAACACAGGCTACTATGTCAACAGCAGGACGAGGGTCGAGGTGGATTTCCGCGGGCTTCAGGGCTCTGCGAATGGATCGAAGCTGTTCTGTTCCGAGCAGATCGGTGAAAACCAATGCTCCGGGCCTTATTGGTACGACGACAATTATGGCACCGGAAAGTTCAGGATGGGGCTTTATGGTTCTACTTGGGCTATGGCGACTGTCGGTAATCGTGACATGCAGCGGCACACGGCGATTCTCGACGTGGCGGCGCACAACTTCAAGTTCGTGACCGGCACGGCGACAAATACGGTGGCCGTTCCAAACGGATACTCCAGCGAGACCGCCGCGAGCTATCCGCTTACGCTTCTAGGTAGCATCACCAACAACGTTATTTCCCGCGGCGTTAAGGCGCGCGTGTATGCGTTCCGCATCTACGAGGGTGACACGCTTCTGCACCATTACCTGCCGTATTCTGACGGCGAGACCGTCGGTTTCTGCGATGTTGCGGGGGAAGGGAAGCCGATAATGACGAAGTTCGGCGGCAACGCGCTGAAGATCGGCGGATGCGGATGGGGCGAGGAGAACGCCGCGTTCTACACCGCGCCGCGCGACACCAACCTCCGCGAAGGGCAGACGGCGACGCTAGAGGCGTTCGCGCCCGGCGCGGTTGCGTACCAGTGGTACTGCGACGGCGAGCCGATCGAAGGCGCCACCGGGCAGACGCTTGACGTGGGCTGGAGCAAGTCGAAGAAGCCCGCCGTGTACATGGTAAGGGCGACGTTCTGCCGGTTCGGTGTTCCCGTCACGCGCGATGCGTCCGCCACGGTGACTTCGCGTCCAAAGGGCCTGGTTTTGACTTTGAGGTAGGGCCTGCAATGCCGTGCGAAACCGAAATTGACAGGCGCGGCTTTCTTAGGTCGGTCGCGATGACTGGCGCGGCGGTTGCCATGAAGCGGCAGGGTGCGGCGGCGGAATCCGCCGCGCCCCCCTTTACGGTGTTCGTCACCACCGACAGGAGGCAAAGCGCCCCGGGCGTGCATTCAAAGCAGGGACTGTCCCCGCTTCCATTTCCTGGGAAAGTGTTGCCAATTACCAGTACCAATATCCAATTGGAAACCGGCAACATTCCCACAGGGTCAGGCAGTCTTGAGTGGCAAGTCAGGCAGGCTTAGGGCATAAGTCAGGCAGACTTAGGGCATGGGTCAGGCAGGCTTAGGGCATAAGTCAGGCAGGACTCCGGCCGCATGTCCGGGGAGTGTCCCCGTCTGCGTCGGCGTGAAACGCGGTGAAAGCGGCGTTATGCCGTCCAAAAGCGGCGGTTAAAAACTTTTTTCACTTTTTTTCATTTACCCCCTTGCGCGGCGGGGCGGGAAAATGATATACTATGCAC
>OCTX012198214.1_pt1 | contig 14776 bp, 18 predicted proteins | sample 1539691 | NCBI WGS metagenome assembly OCTX01 (sample SAMN02144231, study PRJEB22623) | gut metagenome | biome: sheep rumen | host: Ovis aries | place: New Zealand | reverse complement strand
TTATGCGCATCATACCTACGCACATAAAAACACCCCTACCAACCCAATGGGTCAATAGGGGCGAATGTATGTTTGGGTGTTGCGACGGATTTGAACTGCGTTCACCTACTACTCCTCACACGCCGTACTCACCATCAGGAAACTCTGCGTTATAACTTGTGCCACCATATTGACCGTGCCACATAGCCTCCGCTAACCAAAACACACTTTCCTCTTCATTCATCATCATCATCCTGGTGTTGTTCGCATCCGGGGAGAACGTCTGTGCGCCTGTGTCCAAATAGAACGATGTTCTAAATGTGACAACTCCGCTGCCATAGGCTACGTCAAAGTTTTCACAAGCTCCCATACCTACCCAAGCTGCTGTTCCGTCGCTGTCATAGATCGGATTATTTACTATATTCGGCAGCGGGTATCTGGACGGATACTGCTGGAAGTATGGAGTATCACTCGGGCACACGAATATATCCTGCTTGCAATATCCACCAAGGCCGTGATACGGGAACTGGAAGTCCACAAGGTAAATCGGATTATCACTCGCTATGCCTTCCCAAACACCATTATTCCATACACCGGTATGCACAAGCTGATCAACATAATAAACGCCATTAAAGATAAAGCAATATATACGGCCTTTTACTGTCCTCTGTGCTCCGTTGACATAAATATCTACACTCTTAAGCGGTATATAACTCTCACCATTCTGGGTCATAGTCCACAAATTATAATAACGCTCCCGCTCGTCTTCCGGCTCAATTGCTTGTGCCACATATTGCCCGTTAAGCTCTGTTGCACAATAAAACTTATGGTTTACAAAGTCTTCCATAGTCACACCGTAAGGATATAACGCATTCCTATACCCTTCCGGAGACATCTCAAGTTTTGACTGTATGAAATGAGACTTTTGATGGGCAATCGAACTGCTATAACGCTCGTAATTATACGGGGTGCTATACCAGTATTCCGGATAGTGAAAGCTCACAAATCGCATTCCATAACCCTGATATATATTCTTCTTTGTGTCCAAAGGCGCAGATACTTCATAGGTGCTCTCCAGCCCCTGTAAGCGGGTGATAGCTTCCTGTTCCCAACTCTGTCCTGTCCAAGAAGGATCATCATAGAACCCACCAACAAACATCTTCTTTGACAAATCGCGGTATCCATAGAATAAACGGGTTTTGGCAAAGTCATTATTGATATACATTCTCTGTATCTCAACAGTGTTATAATACTCGTTGTCACCACTCGGAAAAGCCGGCACACGATTAGACAAGTGTCTAAACTGCGGCAAACTGCCGCCGCCCATATAGAACTCGCCAAGCGTAAGAACATAAGGGGGAGCCGGCTGCCCAACTCCCCCATCCTGGTAATGCTTATTCAGTTTTCTGGTTTGTGATACCCAGTGTCCTCTCATAGGATCTCCCCTTACTCTTCCGAAACAGCGTCCGGAACAAGCACGATACCGTCACTAATTGTGACATATCTCAAAAGCATACAACCGTTGAAATTGGCTGCAAGACTACTTCCGTCGGGTAATACCTCCATCGAGGTGCTTGTTGAACATAAAATGTAACCATCTCCTCCGTTTGAGTATCTGCTCAAATCTTCTACAACATCCAAAAACCACCCGTTCGCCTCTTTTGCCTGCTTCGGGTAATTGATAAACGAACTGTTATTCGTCACCCAAGTAACAGTTTGTAAATCGGCACTCACTGTAACAAGGCTTTTGAATTTTCCATAAAAAGGTCTGTACTCTGCATTGTACTCCAAAGCCGGAGTAATGTCGATCATTTCCGCATATCTTGCGTTTGACGGATTAGAGGAAACCGACGTAACCTCGTAATACGAACCATTAGCACTGGTCATATCATATTCAACCGTTGTAATCTCGATCTGCGTTCTTGTTTTTGGAACAAGATAAGCTTTATCATAGGAAATGATGCAGTTATAACTGTTATCTTCCTGCTTCTGGATCTCGATCTCAACATTTGTGAAACGGATATTTACTCCGTTTGCAGTAGCGGTAGAATCAGTAACAATCTTGTAATGCTTGGATCTTCCGACATTTCCATCTACTGTCATTACGTTTGCTCTACCATAGGTTTTTCCATCAACATTTCTCTGATTATAACCATTGATAGCAAAGAAACCAGCACCATAACTGTACTGCTCACCGCTCTCAGAACGGTTGATGAACATCGGATATTCAAGGTATTCGCAGAACACCTTTGCGCCGTCACCGTATTTCTGGATCAGACCATTAAGTCTTGTGTCCAAAGCACCGGCCAAAACTTTCTCAACGCTTCCACCACCTGCGGAAAGCCCCAAATCTTCTCCGGTTTTGTTGCCTTCCAGCTCAACATCATTGATCGAAGGCTTGTTATCCAAGTCTTCATAATTCTTCGAACCACCGTCCGGCATATTCAGCCAGAACGGGTTCCAACTCTGGTTATACTCTTTACGAATTGCCATCTTCTTCATCCTCGCTTTCTTCTGTGTCCCAGAACGGGGTTTTTATCTTGTTCGGGTAATCATACCCTGCCGGGGTTAAAGCCGGCGGGTATAATTCCACTTCTGTCTCGATGTCATCGAACGCCTGTATGGTTTCACTCATAATCGGTCACCCCCTTACCATTCCATTGTAACACCTATGAAGCATTTGTCAACCTCTCTGTAAAGGAAATCCCAAGCATCAGAACCCATAATGAACCGCTTTGCACCTTCCAGAAGTGTTGCAATATCAATGTCACGGCCGCTCTCCTGCTCCTTGCTTATGCCATTATTTTCGCTGCTTGTCTCTTCGGTGTCTTCGGTGTCCTTTACATCTTCAACAGTCGAACCACCATTCAGAACCTTTTCTGTTGTTCTCTGGGTACCGAACTGACGATCGGTCTCATCGGTGCTGTTGTCCTGACGGTAGCTGGATGTTTCGCGGCTTTCGTTACCCATAGTACCAGTAGCACTTTTTGTATTAGCGTCCACATCGGAAGAACCGCTTACATCTGTGCCGCTCTCGCTGCTGCTGGTGTTAGAACCGCTCTCGCTGGAAGTTTCTGCGCCCTCTGCCTGACTTCCCGGGTAACTCCAGTCAAGCGCCGCCGGCATACCACTTGCACCAGCGTAGCTTATAGACTGCGGATCAGCCTTCGCAAGGCTCTTCGATGTAGAACTTCCGCTATTCGAATTGCTTCCGCTGCTTTCTGCGCTTGTGTCAGTGTGGCTCTCATAATCGGTAGAAGAACCGCTCTCGGAAACTGTCTGGGAAGACCCGGTCTTTTCCACTGCTTCGCTCTTACTGTCGTTAATACCACGGTTTACGATCTGGCCTTTGTGCTCCATATCAGAACCGTACATCGTAACCGTCTCACCGCCGTCATTTGTAATGGTACGGGTAGTACCACCGCTCCCTGTAAGGATCTTTGTGCTGGCTCCGGTGCCGGAAGTCTCCACCAGTCGTGCTTTATAGTTCTTTACCAACCAATCGTAAGATACAATCTTTGTGTGTCCGTCTGTGTCAACAAACTCCTGTCCCGGCTCAATCTTCAAAAGCTCACGATAATGCGGCAGGTTTTTCTCCAGCGTACGACGTAAGTAAAGGTTGAATTTTGCCGGCTTATCGCAGCACTCTCTGTCCCCAAACCAATCTATGATAAGATATTTTGTAGGATTATCAAGAGACGCTGGCCAAACAATTGTTTGTGCGTTAACCATATCATATAGTGTTTGCATCGTCTACGCCCCCCTCTTTCTTTTTTGCAGAATTTTGCTCCGCATCATCACCGGTGCTTTCTACGGCCTTCTTTGCGATTACCTTCATCTGTAAGCCCAGGAACTCGTTTGCAACGTCAATCTGTGACTGCAGATACTCTACCAGGTCATCAATGTTCTTCGACGTGCTCTGGTCAGTTACATCTACCTCGGCCGTTACCAGATTCTCACCCTTCTTATCCATCTGGGAATTATTTTTCACGCCGTTACGCTCTTTCAGCTTACCTTCGTACCACTCGATAAGGCCGGTTACGTCAGAAAGGCTTGTACCCTTCGGATCAAAAGGAACCAGCTTTAACTTATCGGCTTCCAGATTACCGGTAGAAATAAATGCTGCGCTTGCATTGCTCTCACGCATCTCCAGATAACGCTCGACAGTCGCTCTCATACTCTCTTCACCGTAGAAAATTTGCGGATTTTTAATGTTCGCACGGATCACGTCAAGCGTCCGGTAAGTGTCGGAGATTGCCTGTGCATACAGGATCACGGAATAGATATACGGGAAACGCTTCTTGTTCTCCCATACCATAACGCCTGTAGCTTCCCCGCCGTTTATGATATACGGGCTCTCCAGAAAGGTGGTCATATCACTTCCCGGGATATAGAGTTTTACACGCTCGTTGAATGTGCCATTCAGTGAGAATACCTCTGCAAATCCAGGATCACCGTAAATATTCAGGTCTTCCGTAGGAACACCAGGAAGGGCAAACATTTGATCGCCTTTCTTGAAGAACACAACGCAAGCATGCAAAAGCAGTGACTGCAGGATCACTCTTGCACTCATCGTCTCCGGGATGCCTTCGATCTCATAACGGTTCAAAGCGTCCTCTACTGCTTTTGCGAAATTGACCTGGAAAGTCAAATCGTCCTTAAACTTATTCAATCTTCTTCTGTTTTTGGTCTTTTCCCCATAGGCATCAGAAATGTCTATAGGGATCGAGAACATACCATCAAACCACATTTTATGTAAACCTCCTCTTTTATACCGCTACCGGGTTTTGTGTATAGTAAGCCGGATTCGGTCTTTTGTGCCATACTCTCACACCGCCGGCAAGCTGCGCCGCAATGCCGTTTGCCCACCATCTCGGAATATTTCCGATAGACACGGAAGCTTTCACGTAGTTGAAATCACGGCGGTTCGTGAAATCGCTCGGCTCCAGAAGCTTTGTGTGTTTATATCCGAAAGCTGTAAGGATCTTATCAATACGGGCAATATCCGCCGCTTTATACACCGTACGATATACGGAAAAACCGTTGCCTGTAAGTTCGGAGAATAAAGCCGGATCAACAGGGAACCTTATACTCGGAACATATACATTCTGTGAAATACCGAACGACTGTTCTTCAAGGGCTCTTTCCTGCTGTGACTGCCGGCGATATCTATTATACTCGTTCTGACGGTCAAAATCTGCAGTACCACGGCTTATAGCTGCTGTAGCAGCACTTCCAAGCTTCAGATCAAGAGTGTTCTGCACTACATCAGCTGCAGCTCCCATCTGATTTTTGGATTCTTCTTCATAGTATTTCTGCTGTGCGAATTTTTCCGCCATATCTCTTCGCAGCTGTGACGCGTCAAACGATACCTGATCAAGGAAAGAACCGCTCTTATTCGTCATAACTAACGGAACGGAGTTCCACTGTTGACCTGCTGCGCAATTGCGGAACAAATCCCATCCATCAGCGGAAATGCTGTTCATAGGAGTAAAGCGGAAATACGGCTTTCCGGTACGTCTAGGATCAGCTGTATAGAATACCTGCGGAGCAGCTCCCCCGGTGTAAATTTCTTCCGCCTTTGCCGTAACTGTGTTTCCTGCTGCTGTAGCAAGAGTATAAGGAGTATATCCGCCGTAGAAAATTCTATTATTGCGGGCAGTTCCAAATATGAACGGTAAGCCAGTAATGCTCACCACGCCCTTCTGGCCTGTACTCTTAAGTATAAACCTCTGGTTTTTAGAAAGAGAAACGAAATCAGAAGGGATAGAGAACTGTCCGGAGATAGCCTCTTCTATACCAAGAGAACGCGCCTGGGCGATACCCTCTCTAACCCAATCATCGAACACCTGTGTGTCATCCGTTACCTCAAAAAGCCCCTGGCTCTTTGTGTCAATAAGATCAAAAGAACCTGCCGCAAGCTGCGTAGCGTATTTTGTACCTGCCGGAAGCTTTGGAACCGTAGGGTATGTGACTGCGTACGGGTTTCCGTCTCCGTCAAGTTCTGTAGTTCTGGCGATAGATGCTGTCAAATTCCCATCGAGAGAAGCACGGCCTAACCCCTGCAAATTCAGTGTTGTCTCAACAAATGTCACCGGGTCTCCGGTAAATCTGTGTGTCATCGCCTGCACGTCCATATCATAAGCCGGAGCCATGTAAGGGTCTTCCGAAGCATATTTACCAAAGGTGTCATCAGTAACGTGAACACGTTCCGTTACACCATCCAGAATAACCAGTTGCGAAACACCGCCTAAAGAAGTCAGAAAATCCGGAGTAAGTGAAAGCTCTGCGACATCACCGGAAGACATCCGGATACCGTTTACGAAATAAAACCAATCACCAATACGGCAATAGTCAGCATTTTTGATAACATCCCAAGAAGTCCGGATACGAACCAGCGGAAGAAAACGCTCCTGATTCAAATCCAGAGAAGGGAAGTCAAGATAAGAAAATTCAGTAGTAGGCGGAACCGTCTGCTCATTGCCGTTAAGCAGAGCAGGACCGTCCGGAATGTTTACCGAATTAAAACCTGTTTGAAAGTATACTCGAACTGTATATTGTGCCATAATTGCTCCTTTTCTTCCCCTTTATTCAATATTAAACCATTTTCTTTCAAAAGTCAACTATTTCCATAAAAAAAAACCACCTTCCCAGTGCCTGTGGGGAAGGTGGCCAAAAAGGAGATAACCAATAATGGAAACCAGCTTTATCAGTCGCCCTGCGGCTTTCTGATCACCACCAATGTGTAGTAGTGGTCATAGTTAATACCGTTGTTCGGACGGGAAGCCCAGTAGTTCTTGTACAGTCCTCTCGGGTTCTCGATCGTCTTCACAATGTACGGGTTCTGGCTGTTCTCGAAAATCGCACCCTTCTGTATCAGCACTGCCAGAACATCGCTGTTCGGGTCGTACCAGTGGTCCGGCTCAGCCGGGAAAGTGCTGTCAGCGGTAGAACCACCTGCGGTGATATTTACCAGCCAACGGTTGTTTGCTGCATCGAAGAACGCCGGAGCGTTGATAGTTGCCGCTGCATCGATATAACCGCGAACTTCTCCGTTCTTGTCATATACCGGCTGCATATTGTTGTTGGAAGCGTCCTGCGGTACAAGACCACCGAAGCTTTCCAGCTCGAACATATCGAACGGAAGAGACAGACGATCCGGATTGAATGCACCCAGCTCAAGTTTCAGGTCGATTTCGGTCTTGATACCTGCTCTTGTAAGCAGTACCAGATCAGAAGTATCGACCAGAGTGGAAAACTTCGCTGCGTTATACGCGGAAGTCTGTGGAACAACGCTCATTGCGGTTGCAACGTCTTTCACGTTCTTTACGAAGCTCATCAGATCCTCGCCGGTGATTGCTCCGCCAGTACCGGAACCCCAGCTGTCAACCTCAACAATCTGTGTAGACTGCAGCGGATGATCGGTGCTATTCAGTGCGGCATTCAGACATTCCAGAGTGTTCTCGTACTCCTGGATGGTGTATCCATTGCGGAGACCTTCCATAATACCTGCTACGAAAGCACCCATACCGTACTCGGAGATGAAGATTGTCTTTACCTGATAGTCCTGCACGGTGATGAAAGACTGATAGTCAAAGTTCATCTTGAAGAAACGCTCTGCGCTCTCCGGTTTGCGAATGATATACGGATCAACGGAAGAACCGCCCTTCGCATAATCCTCAAGACCTTTGTAAGCCGGAGATACCGGTTTAATAGAGTTCACTGCGATACGCTGTACAAAACCGCCGTTCGGGGTATCATACACCTGTACCAGACCAGTTGCTGCCAGCGGGTTACGTGCCTTGCTGGACTGCAACAGTTGAAAACCAACACGCAGGGACAGCTCGAAAAACTCATTGATCACATCCAGACCGGAGCGGGTGAGTGCTTCAAAACCTTTCTCGGTGAAAGTCTCGGCAGTCGCCTTTGCAGTGTGGCTCTTGAAAGTAGGGCTTGCCTTTCTGGCCAGATCCCAAAGCTGGGTATTAGAAATACCCGTCAAATCCTTTAATGCCATTGTATTATTCCTCCTTTGATAATTTGTCAACAAAAGCGTTTATGGCGTCCTGGCCTTCCAGGTCGTCTTCCTCTTCCAGTTGCCCCTTCGTTTTTGGGGCTGAGGTCTGCATCAGGAACAGCTTCATATTAGTGTCCTGCAGATCCCGAATTCGCTTCTCCTGCTCCGAACTCTTGTTCGTCAAAGACACGATACCTTCATAATCGGTCTTTACCTCTTTGAGCAGGTCCGGTAATGCTGCTAATGCAGTGTCCGGAGTTTCAAGCATCTTTGTTAATCTTGCTTCCAGTTCCTCGTACTTCATTTTCTTTTATCTCCTTTTCATCAATTTTGAGGACGAGATCGTGCAAAATCCCGGCCAATTTATTTAAGATTGCGGTATTCTTGTTTAAAGCATCCGCAAAATCTTTACTTTCCTGGTTGTGCTTCTCGTTCATACCGTTAATGTCAGTGGTATACTTGTCGAACATATATTTAACCACGTATGCCAGTATGACTGCACATACAATAGGGAAACCCAAAGTTGAAATCATTGTGATTAACTCTTCCATTCTTCTCCACCTCTCTATAATAGTAGCACATCCAGAATTATAAGTCAATAGCTCTTCTTTCGATACTATCAATATATTTTGGCGGGTAATAGCTCGTCCACTTTTTCACCACTCTAGGGATATGTACGGTAATATGTTTATCATATTTGCGGAGCCCATATTCCGTTTCTCCACCTGCGGTTACCTCTTTGATCATATGATTCCAAATATAATCATCCACGCATTCCGGCTGCTTTATCTTCGATATGTCGCCATACATCCTATAATCCATAATCTGCTCAAGGATCTCTTTCTGTTCCGTCGGGAGACCGGCAGTAGTCACACTCACTCGCTTTCCGGTAATACGGTCACCATACAGCACATAAACCTTACTCTTATAATACACCGCTTTTTCGAAGGTGTGTTCGATCTTAAAATCACCCATCTCATCAGAAAGCTTTATGCCTTTGATAAACTCCGGAAGAGTATCGACGTGAAGACTATCGGTATCTGTATAATCAAAGATTCTCCAATTCTGCTGGATGATCGGAACCATATAGGCGCGGGCTTCCGCAGTGATAGCAGCTGCTATATGTGGATATGACCCGCCGGATACTACACCGGTAACGGTTCCACCGGCATAATCCCGGATATAGTCACCCATAAAATGGTTCGTATGCTTTCCACGCTGTTTTTCAGAATAAACGGTGTGTCTCTCCATAGCGTCATAGCTCTTATCGTCGAAAATCACGTTCTCACGCTCGATCTTGATACCCATACGGCCGGAAAGTGCATTCTGGAACATCTTCGCAATTCTTCTCTCGCCTTTGCTCTTTGCGTTCTTCTTCATCTCGTAAAATCCGGCGATATAGTTTTTGAATACATCTGTACTCTGGCCATACACAACATAATCCAAATATTCGATCTCGTGAATATCATACTGTTCGAACATAAGTTCAAAGTCTGCCCTATACAGGGTAAGAGTGATCATAATTCGTTTGTTCGTGACTTCACCTGTCTCTTCATCCACATATTCTACATAGCTGTAACGGTTTCCGCCGGAGATAATGTCGCTTGTTTCAAGCACCTCTTCCGGGTTATGGTATTCGTCACCACGGCAGCGCAGGAATGGCATATGACCAGGCTTTACATCGAAAGCAGCTCGGAAGCGTACAAAGAAAGTTTGGCAGCTGCTTTTTCGGATATATGCAGGGATCTCACCTTTTCCATATCGTCCTTTGCCAACCGGGAAAGGGCGTGTGCTCATAACAAACGGATATAAACTGTTGCAATCAGCGACACAACCATTCTTGTGGTCAACAAGTTCGGCTCCCGGTTTGATATATGACAGACCGCCATAATAAGCGTCACGGGTGCAAAAATCGTCTCCGAAAACCTCTTCTGACACAAACAGGTTATCAAAGCCGTTACGCGGAAAACCATTCTTCCATACTGCAAAAGCTGCACTGCTGATCGTTGAAGCTCTTGTTCCAAAACTCTGAACCTGCACAACACATCTATGCATAGCTTGCGCCATACATCCACCGAAAGTCTCCATTAAATCGCTGTCATTTATCGAACACAGGTTCAAGAACTCGTAGAATGTGCATTTTCCGGCTTTGATATTGTAAAAGCTGCCATTGCTACGGGAGCATACATAAGAGAACTCATTCTCCCCGATCGCCCTTTTGCTGTCTTCGAACTTTTCCTCTGCAACATCTCCGAAGCCCGCTTTGTGCAATGTTAAACAAATCACCGGACCCCAAAAAGAAAGATTATGCACGAATATTGATTGCTTCTGCTGTGTGAGTTTGAGGAGCTCTTTTCCAAAGAACTCCTCGACACTCACGTGTTTCATATTCTCGTTGTCGTAACAGATATCGATTGTTCCTTTGTATTCATAGATTGTAAGCATATTGGTTATCTCCCTTCTTCGAAGGTACGCCCTACCGGGCTTTCCTTTCAAGGATATAGTATCATATTCCGTCACTTATTACTATATCACTCGTTACACTTTTTTATTAACTGGTGCATCAGATCATCTGGAAATAATCAAAGCCCAGTGTTCTGCACAGTCTTGCCATATCAGCCTGGCGTGCTTCGTTACCACCTGCCCACGTTGCATATACATCATCATATACGGCAAGCAAAAGGTTTTTGATAAAGCGCTTGGCTTCCGCAATTGACCCAAACTCCGCTTTTAAACGATCAAAAATCTCGTCAGCGGCATACTTCTCAATCACTCTGTCGTCATTCATTCCGTTTGAGATTTCGTTAATCTCACGGAGATCACGACTCTCCTGCAAACGGCGTTGCATTCTCTGCGGTCCAAGTTCGGCTATTGCGCGTTCAAATATCGCCATCATCTCACGACCGGCGGCATTCACAAAAATATAGCCGTCTCCAGAACTCCCCGCTTTTGCAAGGTGACCATCATAGTCAATAGCTTTCTGTATCATATCCAGAATGCTTTTGAGAGACGCGTGATGCTGTTCTCCAAGCTGCAAAACCGATCCGGGAGCTGCGTGATCACTATAAAAACCGGACTTGTCACCTTTCGCAGCTTTCTTAAGCTTCTTTTTAAACTTTCGATTTTCTTCCTTTTCGCCCTGGTAATCCTGCCACTTTGCGACATCCCACTTAATGATACCACGCTTGATCAGGTCGTTCTTCGAACGGATGTTCCGCAGCTGACGCTCTGTCAGATCCGCCGGGTTCGTTTTACCGGCGACATACACATCGCCGGTGATAAACTTCTCCGCCACCCGCATTACACGGCGTAACTCTGCTGCTGCACTCGTTTTAGTCTTCCTTGCCATCTTTGTCTTCCTCCTCGTTCATTTGTTCGACTGCTGCTATAAGTACCAGGGTACACATCCCCAGTATGAAAACTATAACCACATCAATCATCATCATTCACCTCTTCTTTTAACATTTTTCTTGGTATATCTATAATCCATACTCCACCTACACTAACATAATCATCATCATAGCATAGATTACCTTTACAGAAGTCGATAAGTTGTTCGCGTGTCATACTATCTAACTTCTTCTCTATTTTGGCTCTTTCTTCTTCTAACATATTTCAGCTCTCCTTATTGCGTCCTTTATATCATCCCAGGTCATATCTATATCCATATAACTCAACCATCTCGGCATATCCCGGTCAAGCTCCCGGAGTGTCACCCGGTCGTAGTCTTCCAGTTCTCCGGTCTTCTTCACTTTCTTGACAATCTCCCGGTAATCATCCACTCCAGTTTCCGCTACCGCTGCGGCCAGCTGCTTGTATCCCGGTCTAAAACTTGCGCCTACCTCAGTCTTTTTCATTAGCAAATAGCCTCCCTCTCACCACTCAAAATACCCTCTTCCAGTCTATTCAGCATCGTGTGCAAGAACATCATTCGGGTTTCGGTCTCTTCCCATCCAAGCTCGGTGATTGTATCCTGCGGGTATCCATCGGTTGCAAGCTCCTCACAGGTGCGGAAGAAAATCTCGCCTTCCAGCTCTCCCCAGATCCTCTCCCGGTTCGTAAAGATCGGGTGGAAGAAATACTGCATATCAGTTTCAAGGGTGTGTAAAATCTCTTTGTCATCGTACACATCTTCCAGGTGGAAGATTCCTCTCTGTACCATAATGCTGCAGATACTGTCTTTCAGGATATTGCGGTTCATCTGGTTCAGCTTCTTCAGGTTCATCTTTATTACTCTACACATATGGTTCTCCTTTTCTCCCCTTAACCCGGGGCGGTGTTGTTTATTTCCTTTTGGTAAGTATATAGTACCACATCCTATGAAAATGTACAATCTTATTCGTGACGATTTTTTATTAACTGGTGAAGCGATTTTACTTGCACGAATAAAGAAAAATATGTAATGAACAAGCTTGACTTTTTACGGAAAGTGTGCTACATATAAAGAAACGGGAGGGCACTACTATGATTGGTTATGATTTTTCTCACTGGAACAGTGATAAGCAGTTTAATGAAAAGCTGCAGTCTGCTGGATTTTTCTTTCATAAAGCATCCGAGGGTATGTATAATCAGGACCCGTGCTGTATTGCACGTTTAAAAAGCACCGCTAAATGGGCTGGTGTTTATCACGTTGTTGTACCTAAAAAGAACCGCTGGGAAGATGAGTTTGAGAACTTCTGTGCGGTTTTGGACCGGATTAAAGGCTTTCGAAAGATAGGAATTGCTTTGGATTTGGAAAATGCTGAGAGCTATGTCCCGTATGATAGCAGCGAAGAAGTGCTTGTTTGGCTGTTCAATATTGTGACCGCATTATATAGACGATATGATCAGAATGTCATACTATATATGGGTGATTTATACCCTGATCAGTGGTATAGAGACCTGGAGCAGGCCGGAGCTGTTTTCTGGATCGCACGATGGGGCAAAGCCCCGAAGCATAGATGTCATTTCTGGCAGAGTGCAAACAATTTGAACGGAGAGAGCATAGACGTTGATCAGTCTATGGTATATGATGACGAAGTGCGGCGTGTTCTTGGCGAGACTATGAACGGGTGTTTCGCAGAGAAGCACGTTACCGAAGAAGAGGTTCAGGCTGCTATTCGGACTATTGCAAGAGCTGTATGGGATGGCCGCTTTGGAGCCGGTAAAGATAGAGCAAAACTCATTTATAATGAAGTTCAGAACTATGTAAACAACCTTGGAAAGGAGAGGTAATTATGGCAGTAGTAGCAAAAGGAACTATTTCCTATTTTAAGCAGCCTGTTGATGCAACAAAACAGTTTATTTTCGAGAATGTAACCGGTGTTACAGATATCGAGAATAGGATTTCGACGCTTTTGGCAGACAATACGGCAAGTATGATCACTGTAACGATCACAAAGAAAGATGACGGACAGAGTGAGTAATGAAAACGTGGGAAGAGTACGAAAATAAACTCGAATATGGCCATGACTTTTTGGCAAACAGTTGTTCGAATTTGTATAAGTATATTGATGCAATTTCGGGCGACTTTTGGAGTTGTAAGAAAATCCTGTCCTATGGAAGGCCGTTCAACTTCGTACTTTCCGGGCGTTCTGTTGGTAAGAGTACGCAGGTAGCTTGCCTTGTCCTTCTGGATTATATTATGAATAAACGCCGGTTCATATATATGAGACGTGATAAGGATACGATCCTTGAGACGGCTCTTTCCTTCTTTGCGAACGCTTGTTTGATTTTGAATGAGAAGATGAAGGAATTTATGCCGGATTTCTGGATTGCTATAAAACTGGTTGGTAAGTTTTACTATATCGCTTTTGACAAGGACCCGGAGACCGGTGAACCTATTTTCCAAGAAGAGAGTATCGGGCAAACCGTTGCATTATCACTGGAGAGAAAGAGTAAATCTTCTGCGCTTGGTGATATTTATAACATAATTTTCGATGAGTTTATAGAGCGTGACCCGACGAAATACCTTGGCAATGCAGAAACTATGGATGTTGTGGAATATCGTGCCGTTATGTCCTTATATCACACAGTAGATAGAAGGGTTGGCAGAGCTTTCCGAAATGAAACACGTGTTTGGTTCCTGGGTAATACCGAAACAAAGTTCTGTCCGCTGCTGATCAAGCTTGGTATTAGTGATTATATGTGTGAAGGTGCAAAGTTTGTAGCACCGAAAGACAAGCAATGGGTGTTAGAGATGGTCCGTGGTGTTGATGCGCTGAAAGGCCGTGAGCAGTCCTTTGCATATCAGCTTTCCACAGAAGATGAGATGAAGTATAGTTTCTCTTCCGACGTGGAAGAAGATAATGCTTTTGTAGAAACACCTGATGTAATGCAGTATATTATGACCCTGGTTTTACAGGGTAAGAGCTATGGTCTTATGACTGATATAAGAAGCATACTTCGGCCTATGCATATCACGAGTAAAGCACGTGAAGGGTTCCAGACACTTGCTTTGGATTATGGTTCTCACACCGGCCTGGATTACCAGCTTATACGGTCCTGGAGACAACAGCCTATGTTAAAGCGTATGGCCGAATTCTATGAGAGAGGATTATTGACATTTGACAAGGAGGAGACCAAACGTGTGTTTGTCAAGTACCTCCAGTTTGTACTATAAGTTGTTGTGTAAGTGTTGTGATGAGATGGTAGCAAGCCGGATACACCGGGTGACACCGCCGGCGTGTGAAATGGAGTAGTGCCCAGAAGATCCGTCGCAACACCCAAACATACATTCGCCCCTATTGACCCATTGGGTTGGTAGGGGTGTTTTTATGTGCGTAGGTATGATGCGCATAA
>OCTX012262943.1_pt1 | contig 14780 bp, 16 predicted proteins | sample 1539691 | NCBI WGS metagenome assembly OCTX01 (sample SAMN02144231, study PRJEB22623) | gut metagenome | biome: sheep rumen | host: Ovis aries | place: New Zealand | reverse complement strand
TCCACTCTCCAACTCCAACTATTTTCTCCAACTATATCTTAATCTTGTAAATCCTGTAAATCCTGTCTAAAAAAATTACTTCAATTGATTTTTAACCTTCTCAAACGCTGCGCGCATTTCGGACTCGCGCCCCCATGCCTTGCGAAGCTTGTCCGGGTCGATGATGCGGCAGTGTCCGGTCACCTTGTTCTTCTCCAGCTTCCAGCCGCCAGACGAATCGAGCACCGTCCACCAGATCTCGGAATCCATTACATGTCCTTCAACCCCAGGGAAGCCCTGCGGTACCATGACCTTGCCAGACGGTTCCTCGCCGCCGAGGATGCGACGGGCATACTCCAAGTAGAACTTTTCGTGATGGTTGGCGATGTCCTTGATCACCTTCTTCGCCCAGATACCACCAATATCGACCTCACTCGTGATGTTCGTCGGCGTCACGCACTCGACGACATTCGTGCAGGGCGTCGGCGTGCCGTTCGCGCCAAACGCGACAGACCCCTCTCCGCCGACCGTCGCGTAGACGTAGCGGAGAACATGGTCTTTCGGATTGCAGACGGCGAGGACGGGAAGCTCCGTCGCAAGTCCCATCTTCGCGAGATCGGGGTCGTTCGCCGGAATCGCCGCGCCCATCAGAATCGCCTGCTTCACCTTGAGCCCGTTCTCGGCGAGACGCGCAAGGACGCGGGCAGTGATGCGTCCGCCGAGCGAGTGCCCAACGAGCGTCAGGTTCGTGCGCGCCTCAGGCGGCATCATCGCGACCTCGAACGCGAAGCGCCACGACTCCTTGTCCGCCGAGTCGACCGAAAGTGGCCACACGAGATTGTCGCCATCCCACGCCTTGAACTCGACGCTCGCCTCGGGAAATGCGTTCGAGACGCACTCGAGGATTCCCTCGTGCGGTTCCGCCGTGCGGAGCCACCCGGGGATAAACCACACCGTCGCCGCCATTATCGCCATTGTCATTTTGCTCCTTTGTTATTGTTTTAGACAGGATTTACAGGATTAACAGGATTGTTTTTTAAGCAGGTAGAGCAGGAGAGTTTAGGTCCGCCTTCGGCGGGGTCTGGGATGGCTACCCCAGTCTTCCTCCTGCCTCTCCTGTTCTCCATGCCTAAAATGCCCCATCTTCTGTCTCTCCTGTTCTCCATGCTAAAATCCTGTCAATCTTGTTAATCCTGTCTAAAAACATCTTAAACATTATACCATTTCCCACTCAACTATCTCCAGACGGGGATGAAGAGAAGATCGACCTTCTTGCCCTTCTCGGGGTCGTTCTCGTAGCGGAAGAAACGCCAGAGGAAGGACGTCTTCGAATAGCCGTTCGTCTTCGAGTCGTAGGTGAAGCCAGGGAAGACATCGAGCGCGACATCCCCGTTCTCCTCCTCCCAATCCCAGAGCTTCCAGAGGACTTTGTGGCTCGTGTAGCTCGTGCCTTTCGCCATGTCAGAGCGATGCTCGCCGTTGTAGAGGAGCATAAGAAGCGATGTATCGCCCTCCTCGCTGTCGGAGATCTTCTCGCGTGTCGCCGTGTCAAAGCAGACCTTCCGATTGCTCTCGTGGTTGAAGACGAGCTTGTTGCCGAGCTTGTGCCTTTCCGTCATCTCGTAGCGGTTCGTGGTGCCGTATGGAAGACAGCCATTGAAATGCCTGTCGTTATCAGAAACAAGGAAAGCCGTCCGCACGTCCTTTGCCCATACGTCGGTCGCCTGCAACCTCTGTTCGACAGTTCTGTCATATGCTTCCCTTGAAGAATTCCAGACACGATTCGTATATGTCGCCGTCCATATCTTGATGTCGTCGGGCAGCTTCTCCGCGTCCATCCATGCCGACTTTGAGCTGTAGCCGACATCCGCCTCCCTCTTGTAAAGCGGGAACAACCATCCGCCCTCCTTCTTGCCGGACCTGAGCCCAGCGAGCCCCGCCGCGAAATATGTGTTCGTGTATGCCGAGCCGCCGCCTCTCCATCCAAATGGAATGGAATAGAACGACTCACCCTCCTCGCGGAGAAAGAGCGGAAGCGCCCAATTCGTCTTGTGCGAGCCAGAGGCATTCGACGATCCGCCGACAAGCCCCGCAAGCGTGAACCAGGTCTTGTCGCATGAATTCGTCTCCCAGTTCGCGCCAGAGAGAAGCGGCAGGGAGAAGAAGCCGCGCGTTCCCTTCTTCGCGTCGTCCCAATACGAATAGACCGGCGAGTTGAACTGCGACTCGTCGCGGCAGTAGAGCGGGAAGAGCCACGACGCCTCGCCCGACCTCCCGTAGAGCGGAGTGATGAACGACTCCTTGTCGCGGTAGTAGAGGGGAATGAGCCAGTCGCTGCCGTCCTTTTTGTTGCGCCCGTAGAGCGGCGTTATGTATGTGCGCTCTTCGCCGTCGAAGTAGACGGGGAAGAGCCAGGTGCGGCGTGGGTTGCGCCCGTAGAGAAGCGTGTAGAAGCTTTCGCGGTCGCTGTAGAAAAGCGGAAACACCCAGCTCGCGCCGCCTGTCTCTTCGTTCCAGACATGTCCGCCGAGACCCATGAGAAGGTAGAGAAGCCGATCGCCGCTCTTGTGGTCGCGCTCGTAGCCCGAGAGAAGCGGGAGAGAAAACGCCCTGTCGATCTCGCCGTCCGACCCAAGCTGCCGCCAATAGGGAAGCGAAGCGAAAGTCCTCTTGTCGCGCCAGTAGAACGGCACGACCCAGTCGGCGTCACCATCTTTGCCGCCGATCAGCGTCAGGAACTTCTCCTTGTCCTTGTAGTAGAGCGGCAGCGTCCAGTGCGCCGCGGCCTTCTTGCCGAAGAGGGGCGTGAGCGTCAGGCTCTCGTCGTGGTAGTAGAGCGGAATGAGCCAGCTCGCGTCCTTGGTCTGGCCGTAGAGCGGCGTGATGAACTCGCCCTTCTGCTTGTCGTGGGAATAAAGCGGAAACAGCCACGACGACTGGTAGTCGCCGTTAGTGTTCGAGTCACACCCCGCAAGACCGCAAAGGATGCGGCTCTTCAAGTGCCCGCCACTGCGATAGCGCGAATACGGCAGCGAATAGAAGTCATCGTCGTCGCAAAAGTAGAACGGCAGGCAGCGATGGTTGGTGAATTTACCGTCGCGGCGATTGAAGCCCGCGAGCCCGCAGAACGCCCAGAACTTGCTTTTCTCTTCGCTCCACGAGGAGCGCTCTCTCGACTCATAGTAGTAGAGCGGCCAAATCGTGTTCCACAAGTCTCCGCTCTTCTCCCACCCAGCCCAGCAAAGCGGGAAGACGCAGAAGCCGCCATCATCGTCGTCGTCGTTGTCCCAGAAGATCGGGAATACTCCGGCGAACTCCCTGTTCCACCACAGGGCAGGGAAGAGGCAGAAATATGGCTTGTCGCTATAGCTCTCTCCCCAGAAGAGCGGGAACACGCGATAGTCTCTGTGCTTCGTGTCGAACTGGCTTATCGGCCAAAAGAAGTTGAACTCGTCATAGTCGCCGCTGCCACTCTGCTTGTATTGCGAGTAAAGCGGCCTAAACGCGAGGTGGTCATCACCCCACGAGATGAGCGGCCAGGCGAGCGATCCGACGGGCTCGCGGTAGTACGCGACCGGCCAGAGGTTCACGCGATCCTCGACCGCGCCAGTGAACTTCACTTCGTTTCCGGTATAGAGCGGCGACGAAGAAAACTCCTTCATCTTGCACCCGCCCAGCATCATCATGCCGAGAACGGCAGTAATTATCTTTTTCATGTTTTTCTCCCTTCCTTTAAGATTTGTTACCTCTGTGTTCTTCTTGGCAAATTTCGCACGTTGAAGCTTTCAGTTAGTCCCTTGCCCATTTACTTCTTTTTCGCGCTTCTCCTGACGAATCTTGAGAAGCCGATCGATCTCTGCTCGCATGATATCGGCATCCCGGAGAACCACCAGTTGTTCGTCGCTGAACTTCACATTGTCTTTTCCCTCCGACGCTGAGCTAATGGAATACTCAATTTTATGAGGAATTACCTGAAACATAGGCACCTTTGTTGCTTCCTTAATCTCGACCAACCCCTTAGCCAACATATCCAGAGATTCACGCTCGCAAGATTTCTCGTACACGGACCCAACTATGCCCTGGAACTGATACATGGTTCTCCAGTCAAGGTCTGACCGCCCTTTTAGCCACGATCTGAGAATCGCAAGAATAGCCGACACTTGCTTATCTGACAAGCTCTTCTTGTCGCATTGGCCAGAAAGCCATCGGTTTAGATAGTATAACTTATCACACGCCCGACTTTCCCAATATTCCGAATCTGCAAGCGTTGCATCAAGATCAGAGTCCAACCGACGCCGCACATCCTGGTAATTCGTTTCATCAATCTGCAAAAGCATGTTGTCGAGGAAGTCAATAGGCAGCATGACGGTGTCAAAAGCTGGCGCAACGACGCAACGTTCTGCAAGAGTTGCAACAGCACCGGCAGGAATCAGCGTGACCCAGCCGACAACAGGTATCACTGCCCCCGTCAGCATCATAGCGTCGCCAGCCGTTTTGAAACCTTTCCCTCCGTTCCAAAGATATTCCGTTGAGGCATAATACTTGTTCTCCCGATCGACAAACATATAGCATCCCTGCTGTAACAAGCAGGACACAGCCACCACAATCATGGCTATCACTTTTTTCACTTCATTTCTCCTTGGATTTGTCTTAAGCGTGCCAAACGGTACCTAGCCCTTATTTCGCGCTAAGCGCATCACCAAATAGACATAGCAAAAACAATTCACCGGGGAGCAACACGGCGTCTGCTGGCACGGCGGCCGGCAAAGCCCAGTACTTCTTTTCAGTTACAGCCACGCATGTATAACAGCCGGAAAGCAACAGGCTAAAAACAACGGCAACCGCAATCGTAGTAATCTTCATAGAGTATTTCTGTTTCATTAGTATCCTTTGTTAAAGTTACGTGTGACTAATCGTTGTACCATTCCTCAAGCTTTCGATTGAATTCAAGCCGCGTGAGCTTCGACCATTCCTTCACGCGGTCGGTCAGGTCCTCGACATGCATCGTCACGCGACGGCGCGGCACGAACGGCGACCAGAAGAACCACAGAAACACGCTCTTGATGAAAGTCGGCACGAACGCGGGCGAGGTCTTGCGTCCCTTGCGCGACCAGATCGACCCCCAGAGTCCGCGCGTTCTGACGCCAATGACGCGCACATTCTCCGGCAAGTCGCCGCACATGTTGTAGGCGAGCTGGCGCGTCCCGATGTCTTCGTGCTCGCCCTCGGTCTGGATGTGCCCCGAGGGATAAAAGATGACGTTCCCGCCGTCCTCAAGGGTCGACTTCACGATGTCGCCAAGACCCCGCGCAATCGTCGCACCCTTCGCCGTGGCGTGCTTGCGAAGATCCGGCACCGCCACCGCGCCAAGAGTCTTGAGCACCCACGGCGCGACGATGCCAGTGTGGAAAAACGACTCGTCTGAAAGCGGCTTTAGCGGCGTCTTCCAAAACGCCACGCCCACAAGCATCGGGTCGACCATCGCCGGGTGATTGGGGAGAACGAGCAGCGGCTTGTCCTGTGCGACGGACTTCAGTCCGTCAATTTCCACCCTGTATCTCCAGGCAAAGACCCAGCGGCCGACATAAAGCAACACCGGCCTGTAGCTGAACACAAAGAGAAACGGAGCGACGAGAAATGCGAGCGCGAGGAGCAACAGAAACGCCTTGGGACCAAACGCCCAACTCACGAGCGCATAGCACCCGCTCGCCGCGAGCATGAAGAGAAACGACACTTGGTTGAAATACGAGAGCATCGTGTTGAGCTTCGGCCCCTTCACGACCTTCTGAATCTCGGCGTCGAGCGGTAGCTTGAAGAACCCAAGATCAAACGCGAGAAGCCCCAGCACCACGCCAAACCACCGCGGCGAAAGTGCCGCGAAGTAGAGAACACCGAGAAGCGCCGCGGCTATCCAGCCAGTCAAAAGCGTCGCGCCAAGAAGGAATCGCCGCCTATCGACAAACCCAGCGACAATCTGTCCGGCGACAATTCCAACCGCCGCGCCGCAAAGGAGCACCCCCGTGCCGGTATCGCTCAAGTTGAGCCCTGCCTCCGCCTTGCCATAGACGAGGAGCCCCATCTGGAGCATAGCCGCGCCCCACCAAAATACCGAGAGAGTGAAGATGACGGCGTTGAGTCCGTTGTAGCGTCCAGCCATTCGGTAGGCGCGGGCAATATAGCGAATCGGGTTTATCGCATGAAGCGAGCGATTGAGCTCTTCCTTGGCGTGAATCGTGTAGCTCGCGAGGAGGCCAAGGGCGGCAAAGGCAACGAGAAGGATATATTTAGTCGCCATGCCAGCCCTATCTGCCACGACCGCGCCCACAACAGTTCCCATGAGCACGCCGAGAAACGAGACGCCCTCCATGCCGCCCATGCCAGTAGAGATGCGCGCCTCACCGCCGATGTCACGGACGAGCGCGTATTTTGCGGGCGAATAGAGCGAGCTTTGAAGCCCCATTAGGAGTATCGCACCGATGACGAGCCAAGGCGACTTCATGGCGAAGCCCGCTATCGCAACGGCCATGATCGGCAGTTCCGCCCACTTGGCGAACCTCACGATGCGACGCTTTTCCAAAACGGCAGTCAGTCGGTCGGCAAGCGGCGAGCAGAGGATATAAGGCAGCACCAGCGCCCCTGCGGTGACGCCCATCGCGAGGGACTTCACGCGCTCATCGGAAAGCCAGCCGATGACGGTAAAGCTCGCCAGCGTCTTCAGGAAGTTGTCGTTCAGCGTCCCGAAGAAGTTGGTCACATAAAGCGGCAGAAAAGAATTACTTCCCATCGACGAACTCCTTGATCAGCTCAAAGTAGTTGTCAAAGCCCATGTCGTCGACGAGCGTGTTATGGTCGCCGTCGTCGACAGTGACAAAGCGCTTCGGCTCGTTGGCAAGCTTGAAAAGCTCCTGGCCTTGCGAATACGGAATCACCCCGTCGTTCGTTCCGTGGACCATCAACACACGGCACTTCACGGCACCGATTCGCTTCAAGTTCGGGAACGGATCGACCGGCAGCAGACGCACACGAGTGACGACGCGCGGCGCGGAGAGAAACGGCGCCTCGAGAATCAGCCCGCCGCAAGGACGCGTCGCCGCGAGCTCGGTAGCGGGACCAGTTCCAATGGAAAAGCCGTTGATGATAATATCCTCTGGCTTGAAGCCGCGCTTCTCGATAAGCCAGTCGTAGAGCCGGTGGACATTCCTGTAGCACCCCTCTTCATCAGGCGAACCATCGGAAAGTCCATAGCCTGGATAGTCGACGGACGCGACAGTGTAACCGGCTTCCGCGAGCGGCTCAAGCATATCAAGCGTCGACAGCGCGTCTTCGGCGTTGCCGTGACAACGGATAATCGCCTTCTTGCCGCGCTTTAGTCCTTGCGAAGACGGGTTGCCACGCTGTAGCGTTTTCGAAGGCTTGCTGCCGCGCCGCAGTTCCCGCGAAGGACTGCTGCCGCGCTCGGGGCCATAGACAATAGCCGCCACCTTTACGCCGTTCGTGCCGATGTCGACATACCCCCTCGTAGTCGCATTGTATTTGCCCTTAACAGGATGGAACATCAGCGAATTGATGCACCCCGTGCCAATCAGGATCAACAGCACGACCACGGTTGCGATTATCCTCACCGCAGATTTAATAATATCCTCAATCATCGTTGCATTCCTTTCAGTCTGTTTTAGCTGTGTAGAACATGTAGATCGTGCAGAACTTTCTACATGTCCTGCATGTTCTACATGGTTAATTTCCCAACCGACATGAACACCTGTTCACAAATGCTGTCCGTAACCTTCTCGGCCCAGGCGCGGTTGTCGACGCCTGCAGGACGGAAAGACTTGTGCCACTTGACGTCCGCAAGCGCATACACCGAAACCTGCGCCCAAATGGATGTCGTGAGAAGTTCCAGCCGTTCCTCGTCCTTCACCTTCATCGCAAGGAGTTTCCTAAGGCCTTCGTAAACAGGGCGACCAAACGCTTCCTTGAACTCGTCATGGAATTTCGTCGGTCGCGTGACCTCGTGGCGAAAGAGTCCCGCGCAAAGTTTCTGGGCGCGCTCGGTCGGAAGCGTCATGAAAAGCATGTCATCAATCCACTCGCGCACAGCCGCGCGCCACGACTTCTCGTCCTTGACGCCGTCTGCAAGCGTGGCGAGCGGTGCGCCGAGGTCACCGAAGAGCCGTTTCGCGGCGAGGCGGTAAAGCGCCTCCTTGGAGCCGAAGTAGCGGTTCATGAGCGCCGAGTTCGCGCCCGCGCGGCGGCATATCTCCCGCGCCGAGGCAAGCTCGAAGCCCTTGTCGGCAAACTCCTGCTCAGCCGCCGCGAGTATTGCCTCGCGCGTCTCCACGCCGTCCTGCCGCGCCTTTCTCGCCCTCTTCAACTTCATCTCGAAATCTCCTCTTATCGTAATCACGCGATTACTTTATCATAAAACGACCGCCCCTGTCAATGGCGAACTGAAAAAAATTTATTTTCCCCCAAGGACGGCTTTTAGCCGCTCTTCCGCCTGCGCGGCGGATATGCCGCGCAGCAAGATGCGCTTTTGCTTCGAAGTCTCGCCGCTCTTGAAAACGACGGATGACTTCGCAAGCCCAAACTCGTCGGCAAGCGTCTCGACAAGTTCCTTGTTGGCCTTTCCGTCCACAGGGGCGCAGCGTATCCGCACCTTGACGGCATCGCCCATGAGCGAGTCAATCCCCGCCCTCGACGAGCGCGGCTGTGCCCTTACGCTTATTACCACGCCCTCAGGCGTCTCGGAAAGGCATTCCATACTACGAATTGCGCCAGTTGGCGAACGACACGAGCGGCGCCGTCTCGTCTGCAGTCGTCGCTATCGACGGCTTCAGCGTCTTGCAGCCAATTGCGGCGAGGTCGCGCTCAAGCGCGGCAAACTGCGCATCGTCCTCGTATGTTCCGACGATCGCACCGCCCGAGCCCGCGAACTTCGCGCTCGCGCCGCTCTTCCTCGCCGTCATCACCATGCGGCGGTTTTCCTCCGCGACATTGAAGATGCGGTCGCGGAGATTGAAGTTCGCGTCGACGAGCGCGGGGATCTTCTCGGGGTGGCCGGCGAGAAGCGCGTCGCGCCCTTGCTGCGCGATGTCAGCGAATTCCGTCATCGCCGCAAGGACATCGGCGTTCTTCGCCTCGAAGAGACGCTTCACCTCCTTGTGCGCCTCGCCCGATTCCTCCGCGCGCGCTGCGTCGTAGGAGACATAGAGCTTCGGCATTAGCGTGGGGTCGATTCGCTCGTAGCGGCCCCTGTTGTTCGCCTCGACAAACGACTTCTCGAAGTCCATGAAGACTACGCCGTTGTACATCTGGATGACGCGGTCCTGGAAACCGCAGTTGATGCGAAGCTCTTCCTTCTCGGCCTCTAGGCAGATCGTCGGTGCGACCTCAAGCGGAATCTCGACTTCGTAGAATTTCATCAGCGCCTTGAGCATCGCCGAGCATATCGCAGACGATCCCGAGAGCCCGACGAGACGCGGGATGTTGATCTTGTATTCCGCCGTGAAGTTGCGCTTCGGCAGCGTCACACCGTTCTTGCAGCAATACTCGTAAAAACGCTTCGTGACGGCCTTGAGAAGCCGTATGCCGCCATAGTATCCGTAGAGCCGGAGGTCGCGCACAAGCTGCTCGGGAGAGTCGAACGTGGCGTCGTCAACCTCGCCTGGAACAAACCGGAGACGCGCCGACTCGGTGAGCGACAGTTCCACGCCGAAGTTCGAGAACGCGAACGAGAGCGTTTTGCCGAAATAGCCATCGGACGGATTCCCGAGGAATCCGGCGCGGGCGAAACTTCTTGTCTTAACGGTTTCCACGATATGCCTCCAGTGCCGCAAAATATCCGTCGGGATTGCCGATGTCCTGGCGCTTTCCGGGATAGACGTATGCGTATGCCTCGCGCTCGGAGAGCATGCGCTTGATCGCGTCGGTGAGCTGTATCTCGCCGCCCTTCCCCGGCGTCTGCGTCTTGAGGAAGCCGAAGATCGCGGCAGGGAGCAAATATCGCCCCGCGACCGCGATGTCGCTCGGCGCTTCCTCTATCGCCGGCTTCTCGACCATATCGACGATGCGATCGCCTTCGAGCTTCATTATGCCGTAGCGCGAGACTTTCTCCTTCGGAACGCGCTCGCAGCCGATGACCGCCGCGCCGCCGTGACGCTTTGAAACCTCGACCATCTCCTTCGCGGCACAGCATCCGATTACAAGCGCATCGCCAAGAAGTATCAGCGCGTCGTCGTCGATCTCCGCCTGCAATACCGCGTGGCCAAGCCCCTTCTGCTCCTTCTGATAGACGAAGCGGATATCGGGCGCCCCCTCGAAATACTTTCTAATTAACTCCTTGCCCTCGGAGATGACGATTACAATCTCGTCCGCGCCCGCCGCACGCGCCTCGTCGACAATGAGCTCAAGCGCCGGCTTCGCGCCAATCGGAAGCATCTCCTTCGGCACGACGCGCGTCACTGGAAGGAAGCGCGTGCCAAGCCCTGCAGCCGGAATAATCGCCTTCATCTGTGCCCGCCCCTTTTCTGTCCGAAGTCAACCTGACGGCGACCGATAAACGATTTGCGACGGCGCTTGCCGTGCGGCCCATGGGCGCCGCCCTTGTTGTTCTGCCCGCCGCGCATTGGCGCGACCCACGCAGGCGGCGGCAAGTCGGGCTGCGCCTCAAAGGGATGGTCGCGGTCGACTGGAATCGACTTCTTGATAAGCCGTTCTATCGCCTTGAGCTGGCCGCGTTCCTCATGCGTCACGAACGAGATCGCGGCGCCCGACTCGCCCGCGCGCGCCGTCCGGCCGATGCGGTGGACATACGATTCCGTCTCGAGCGGCAACTCCATATTGACGACGCATGAGATGTCGGGAACGTCGATTCCACGAGAGGCGATGTCTGTCGCGACGAGGACACGAATGTCGCCGCGGCGAAATCCCTCGAGCGCACGCGTACGCTGGCCCTGCGTCTTGTCGGAGTGGATCGCCGCGCAGTTTATGCCGGCGCGGAAAAGCTTCTTCACGACGCGATCCGCGCCGTGGCGCATCTTCGTGAAGACGATAACCCTGTTCCACTCGGGATGCTGTTCGAGGAGATGCGCGAGAAGCGCGTCCTTCTGGCTCTTTGCAACGAACATCACCTTCTGGTTGATCTTCTCGACCGTCGGCGTATCTGGGGAGATCGTGACCGACGCGGGATCGTGGACGAGTTCTCCAGCGAGCTTGAGGACAGGCGGCGGCATTGTCGCGGAGAAAAAGAGCGACTGGCGCGACTTCGGGAGCTTCGAGATTATGCGCCTGATGTCTGGCAGGAATCCCATGTCGAGCATGCGGTCCGCTTCGTCGAGGACAAAGCACTCAACCTGATCGAGATAAAGTATTCCCTGGTTCATCAAGTCGATGAGCCGCCCAGGGCACGCGACGACAGTCTCCGCGCCCTTCTTGATGTCCTTGACCTGCCCGTACTGGCTCACGCCGCCGATAAGACACGCAAACGGCAGCTGCGCGTATTTGGAATAGCGCTTCACGTTCTCGGCAGTCTGCACGGCGAGTTCGCGCGTAGGCGAGAGGACGAGCGCGCGCGGGTGGCCGATGCGGCGCGGCCTCCTCACTCTCACGAGGTGGTTCAGGATCGGCAGCATGAACGCCGCCGTCTTGCCTGTTCCCGTCTGCGCACAGCCGATCAGGTCGCGCCCGTCGAGAAGATAGGGAATCGCCTTTTCCTGTATCGGCGTCGGCGTCTCGTATCCGGCGTCCTTTATCGCGTGCTGCAGCTTCTGGTCGAGCCGCCCGAATACCGTGTTCTCAAACATATTCGCCTCTGTTTGCGCGTCGCTCCGTCAGACTTCGTACGGACCGAGGAACGCCTCCTCGAAATCGTACCCGCCGATAAAGCTCTCGTGCGTGTCGTTTTCGTCCTTGCCTATGCGGCGCGATTCCGCGAGGTTGAACATCATCTCGCCTATGTCCTCGCACGACTTGAGCCCCCACTCCGTAAGGACGCGGTAGGCGAGAGGCCCGAACTGGTCGAGCGCAGTCTCGCGGAACTCGTCCATTATTTCTTCCGCGTTGGCGTGAGCGCCGTCCTTCGTAAGGTAGTGGACAACATCCATCAAAAGCGCATAGGCGCGGCCGTCATAGCGGTCGTCCTTCGCCACGATGTCTTCAAAAGTGTCTGCCTCGAAGTCGATCTCTTCCATGACGCCTATTATACCAAATGCGCGGGCGGTCAGGACACGAACGCGAGAACCTCGTCCTTGCCCATATAGCCGATCTTCTGCGCGGCAAGCTCGCCGCCCTTGAAGAGAAGAAGCGCCGGGATAGACATGATTCCGAACTTCGCCGCGAGGTCGGGGCTCTCGTCCACGTTCACCTTGCAGACCTTTAGCGAACCTTCCTTCTCCTTTGCGACTTCCGCGACGACAGGTCCGAGCATCATGCAGGGCCCGCACCACTCGGCCCAGAAGTCTACGAGAACAGGAACATCGGAACGAAGCACCTCTTCCTCGAAATTGCCGCCGTTTACATTGACCTCCATCTCATCTCTCCTTCCCCGGCGCATTTGCCGCGCCGCTGTCGCCGGAACACCCAAGACAGTCCGCAAGCCCCAGCTCTGCAAGCGGACCCATTACGAAATCGCGCATCCGCGCACGCGGATGAGGAAGCGTCAGTTCGGGGTCATCCGACACCATGCCGCCGAAGTCAACGAGGTCTATGTCGATTGTGCGCGGCCCGTTGCGAACGGTGCGTTGCCGACCGAGCGAATCCTCTACCGCGTGCATCCTCTTGGAGAACTCCCGCGCCGAAAGCGCCGTCTCGAACACCGCGACCTGGTTCATGAACTTCATGGCGGCGAATTCGGGCGGAACGTCGACCGGCTCCGTCTCGACAACGCCGCTCGCCGCGACAAGTTTCGTCTCCGGGAACGCGGCAAGCGCGTCGACCGCGCGGGAAAGGTACTCCACGCGCGGCTCGATGTTAGACCCGAGCGAGACAATCGCCCTGACTCTCCCCTCCTCTGCCTCCATGCGAACAGTATACCAAAAATCCGCAGCGGCGGCTTCTTCATTTCAGGTTCTTCCCGCTGGCATTCACCTGCGGAGGCACCGGTTTCATCACGCGACCGACAAAGAGAATCAGACCTGTACTAGTCTCGCGGATTAGGAACAGAAACGGGCGGTCGGCGACGAAGGAACGCTGAGGAGCAGGGTCATCATGGGGACGGCCCCGACCCATAGTCACATAAGATGCCGCGGCGGCTTCCGTGCCCTCCTCGTCGACGGTGACATTCGCCTTCTGGATGGCCGTGGTGATGGAGAGGCTCCCCGAGGCGATGCCGCGGAAGTTCGCGACCAGCCCATTAAACGGAGCGGTCATACCCATGGAAATAAGCATGGACTTGAGGTCGTGCTCGGAATCGAAGTCAAACTTGGGGAGCGCAATGTCGGCCATCCCCCGCCAAGGTCTCTCGACGAGACGCTCAAGCCATGCTCCGGACATCTTCGCCTCGACGTCCGCAAGCGTATTGGAGAGTGACGGCAAAAGCACGAGCATTTCTGTCTCGCTGGAGCGGTAGGGCAGGCGCAGCGCGGCGCACTCGGGCGCATCGAGAATCTCCACGGTGCGCGTAGCGTGCATAAACGGGACGTCGACGTCGCCGGAAGGCGCATGAAAAGTCTGATCCTGCGTGGCGCGCTTCTTGAAGGGCTCCTGCCACTTGGCCTTGAAATAGACTGTGTCAACGGCGACAAGGAGCGTTTCCCGGTTCTTGAGAACGCCGGGGGCTATTAGATCTTCGATGCGCCCGTGTGTCTTCTTCGAGACAAAGTCGTTGATGATCTTGCGGCCGACGGGGCCCATTTCGATCGAATGCACCGACGCATCGAAGGCGTCGCGGAGTCGGTCGGAAAATTCTGGCTCGACGCTGAATCCGTGTGCAAGCCAGAGCGAATCGGACAGCTCAAGCGCAACGTCGGCATTTGCGACGCTGGCGAGGCATGCGCGGGCCGCACGGAACGTCTCGGCGACGGCATCAGGAGCGAGTGTCTCCTCGCCGCCAAGCTGCAGCGTGCGTGCCATCTCGCAAGCGGTGTCGCCGCGCGCACCGGTCTGGAGAGCCCCGAAGAGCGACGCCACACTCCACGGCGAGAGGACGAAGTTGCCATATGCCTCAGCATTAACCGCAGCCTGCCGGTACGCATTGGCCGCAAAGTCGGCCTGCCTCCACTCGGCGCACGAGGCTGGTTGCCGCGCGAAGGCAAAAAGCGAAAAGACAAGAACAAGAAACGGAACAATCAGGCATTTCATATATGGGCATATTATAGCGAAGTAGCCGCGCTGAAATCAACCACGCAAGCCACCAACAATACGCAAACAGGTCTTTTACAACGGTTCCGCGGGGTCTGTCCCCGGCTCAGATGCCTCAAGTGCCGTCGGCTGAGGGCGGCTTGCGCGCTTCCTTGATTCGCCCAGTGTGATAGGGCTTCTTTATGCTATGGTCAAGTTGCGGTTCGAGATAGCGAAGCGTGCCGCCCTTCGCCTTGCTCCAGTCGCACTGACCGCCTTTTGCTCGCACGGCCTCGCATTGTCTGCGGACTGCCTCACGCTCCCGCCTAAGTCTCTCATCCCTCGCATGCGCGACTAACAAAAGTCGCATAGTCACCTCATTCCTATAGAACGGCGGCGGCGTTTTCCGGCATGAACTCGGGAATTAGCTTCTTGATTCTCGACCACACACCGCCGGAAGCAACCCCGAGGTCGTAATTGGCCTGAAGATTGAGCCAGAACTGCGGCTCCATCTTGAAATACTGGCC
>OCTX011890666.1_pt1 | contig 14782 bp, 13 predicted proteins | sample 1539691 | NCBI WGS metagenome assembly OCTX01 (sample SAMN02144231, study PRJEB22623) | gut metagenome | biome: sheep rumen | host: Ovis aries | place: New Zealand | reverse complement strand
TGCTCAAAGCATAGGTCCAAGAGGAGGAGCTGGTTGAGCTTTCCCGGCAGGAATCTCAAGATTGAGAATAGTTTGCACTTTTGCCATTTTCAAGTTTAATAATCAAATAAATGTTTAATTTCCCATACTTGGACAGTCTAACAAATGTAGAACATTCGTAGAAGCTTAGACATTCTGAGGTAGAAGACTCAGGCCAGCTAGGGATTTGAGTATTTGAGATAGTTACTCAACATAAATTAATTAGATTTTACTCAAAGAGTCATCAAAGTAAATCTCATATTCACAAATTTTCGTCTTTATTTTCTACTGCATCTTCATTATCTTCAATTTCAATATTTTCATCAATATCTTCATCAATATCATCTCATTTATATTCAGGAATACATCTTCTACAAGGATCAGTTAATCATCTCTCATAAGCATCTCTAACTGTTCATTCATATACTGTTTCACTGTTTGAGAAAGCAGGACAGTCTTTATCTACGTGATATTTCTTACTATATTGGGCCCAATATACTGTTCCAGATGGACTAACCTGTAACACTTCTTGTTCAGCTCTTTCTAATCATTCCATAGACACTGGATTATAGTCATAACTTGCAAATCCTGCAATAGCTAGAGCAATGATAGCAACAGTTCCAACTATACCTTTAGTTTTTTTATCTAATTTTTTGTCTGTAAATACAAATATGATAATAGGCAAGAAAGCTAATACTGAAAGAATCGTTCATAAGTTATTCCATATCCAGAAATTTGTTTTGTTTTTTTCTGAAGCTGGATCAATATGATTTGCCTTCTTCCGCAATAATGAACCAGGAATGAAGAATAATAAATCCAATCCAATACAGATTAATAAGAACCACATTGTATCTAATTCGCTGAACCAACTGATGACCTCAGTTAATTTTAATATCCCTATAACTTCGAATGCAATCGCAATAATCCACAATATAATTGCCCACACTCTTTTACAAGTAGCTCTTTTTTGAGGATCTCCAGGTTGTTCAATTTTTATAATTTTACCATGCTCATTCTTTCCATAAACATCATTGTTTTCAGGTTTTTCACTCTCAACTTTGACATACTTTTTTTCTTTTGCCATCTGTAGTTAGATTAGTGAATAAATAATGATCTGAGATAGTCTTTGCTATAATGATATTTGTCTGCAGGTACTTGCAATAACCAAACATCATTATCGATTTCAATGACCATCATCACTCGAACATCTTTGAACATGGACAGATTTATATAACTTACTCTATCTCCAAATAATTGATTTTGAAGAATTTCTGACTCTGTCACCATTTCGTAAACATTTCCTCCTAATGTTTGAATTGTTTGCACAAAGTCTAAATGACTTCCGTAATATGCAAAGTAATTTCACTTTGAATCTTGTAATGTAAATTCAGGCTTTTCTCATAAAATGTTCACAATATCTAGAGTACCGAAATATTCAGTAGTACCAGGAAGCATTTTTGTATTAGTCGAACCTAAGCTTACAGAAGTATAAGATTCATCCATATCAAGAGTTTGAGTATCTGAGATACTTACTCAACTAAGTTGTACATCTCACAAAGAAACTGAATCTGAAATATAAACATCTTCAGAATCTTCATCAAGATTTACAGAATTTTGTGCAACTAATCATCAAATCTGATTTCATGTTTGATTAGTTATTTCATTTCAATCCTTTAGCGTAGCTTTGAATAAACTTTCTTTTTTTTGATAAGTAAGTGCATATACAATCGATAAGCTAAGGAATAGAAAGATCAATGATCGAGTAATTACTTTTTTGTTTTCTATCATAGTTGGAATCTTGCTTGATAAAACTATTGAGCAATTTCCACAGTATCCATTCAAACTGTTGTAGGTGTAAGCTGTCCTAACCATTCAACACTTACAGTAATTAATCATTTATCTGAATCAACAGAGATAACAGTTCATTTTGTCCCTTTTAGATCTCATGATTTGATAAGTACCAAATCACCCTTTTTGAACGGAACCTTAATATCTAATGAATCTTCAGAAGCCTGAATCTGTTGCATCATTTGATTAAATTCGTCATCTGTAAGTGGAACAGGATGAGTATCAGCTCACACAATTAATCTTACTCATGGTGTATTTCTGATTACATACCAGATTTTATCATTCATTCTAGATTTGAAGAACAAGTAACCTGGATATAACCTTTTTTGTTTAATAACCTTTTCTCATTTTTTACTTATAGAAATCTCATTCACTTTAGGATTTAGTAATTCAATTACGTCTTCTTGTAGTCATTGTCTAGCCACTCTCTCTTTTAGATTTTCAAGAACAAGTTCTTCTTGACCAGAGTTTACACTTAATACATATCGTCTAAATGTACGATCTTCAATCTGTTTTTTAATTTCTACTGTATTTGTTTCTTGCATGATATTTAGTGAAGAGAATAAAAGTTTTCACCATTTAATAACTTTCAACAATTAATTTTGTAATATTAAAGAGTTCCAGTCATAGCTTGGTAGAAAATTTGATATCCTTCGCTGAAAATATAATCAGCAAGCACAAAATATAACCCAGTTACTATAACCACACCAAAAATAGCAGCAGTCAAAGTAAGGTACATTTTTTTGTCTGGATGTTTTAGACTTTTTACTGTATCCAAACTGTCATAAATAAAGTCAAGCATTCCATAATTTTACAATAATAAAAAACACGAATGTTCACAATGAATACTTATAAAAAAATTCACATAAAATGCAAGAGAAATCTGATTTTATTTTGTATTTATAGTAAATTTTTTAGAATAAAAAATGCGGCAGGATGTACCCACCGCTAGAATTAATTAGATTTCTTAAAAAAATGATATTTCTCTAGATTACAGAAGGTTCACCTTTAAAGAGAATCCTGCCGAAGTTTCCGAAGAAAACTCCTACGATGGGCATTAATGTTGGTATGAGCCCAAAGATAATTGAAGTAGCAATATGATTCTCAATCCATCCGAACCGGCCTACACAGGATACGATGAACATAATAATTCCGCTTATGACCGAATAAAAAATCCAGAATGAGATGTGATTGTCACAGAGCAGATTTTCATCATGATGGTAGGTCTGAATCATAGCGATACATCCTACTAATGCCGAGAATGCGAAGCTCGCTATAATAGCCGGTAAACCTAGCATATTGAACATGTTCGCCACACAAGAAAGGATACTCAGAATCGCGAGAGTAATCCCAAGATTTCTGTTAAACTTTTCCATTTTTTTTATCGTTTTTTGTATTTCTATCGTCATCGATATTAACCAATAATATATGTTTTTAAAACAAAAAGTCAAGTTATATTTCGAAACTTTTATGATTCAAAAATGCGATGGGATACGCCCACCGCATAGAAAATGTTGTTAATAAATAATTTACTTGAGCCAATCTGTATTGAAGCTGAATGATTTTACGAATGCAGTTATATGCTTTCTTACGCATTCTTGAGTCTCCAAATCGGGTTCGGTTTCGAGCTGAGAAATTGTCAAGCAGCCCATAAATGAGCAAACATCATCCGTAAAGTTCCCAAAATATATGTTATTTTTGGTTATAAGTTCGCCGGGGTTGGTTCGATTATACACACGACTACCATGACCATTCCGTCCAGCCCTGTTTATTGCCTCTAAAAACTGCTCAAGTCCCACTTTTTTAGCCCTATTGGTCTCGGATCCTTCAACTGAGGGAAGTAAGCCAATAAACCCTTCGGAGCAATCTTGGAGCTCGCTCGTAAGTTTGAAAAACTTAATAACTTCGTCGTAGCAGTTTTCTTCGTTTATGCATTCAATTATTGAACGTAAACTCTTAATTTTGCATAGTAGAGTGATGTAATCCATAATTTTCTATTTATTTATTTTTTTATTTTATTTTTTACGTATATATTTTTTACGTCAAATGTCAAGTATTTTTTATTTTACTTGAAACTTACAAAAAAAATCCTACACTCACAGATAGGAGAATTAAAATATTCTCAGATTTTGTTGGATTTTAATAAAATAAGTAATGACAGAAAAACAATTTTGAATAGAAGAAAAAAAGAAGAAAAGATGAGGTATGCCTCCAATTCAATTTTTTATATACTCATTGTTGTTTTTAATATTTTTTCGGGGATTTAGTTTATATTCAAATATTACAAATATACTTTTTGGAGGGTCTGCATTAGATATTTTTACCAAAGATTTACAAACTTTATCAATTTATTTCCTCCCAATCGATAAGGAGGTTTCTCATGAACTTTATACACTAGATACAATAGTCAAATCCTATCAAAACTGAGAAAATATTTTTAAAACTAAAAAATCTGAAATCGAAGAGGTATGGTACTATATAATCAATAATCAAAATTATCTTTCATCATTATGATTTCAGCGTTATGAATCTTTAATGAATTTTTTATCAGATTTGTATGATTATCGTGAGGAAGTTTATGCGTTATTATGAGAAAATTATTCGTATAATTATTTAATTCCACTTCAAAATTGAAATGAAAAACGTCCAAATTGATGATTCTTTGGTTCGTTTGCTTTCGTGACTTTAAGTTGATGACATATTGAGAATCTTGAAGTTATTGATTCATATTTGGCTGATTATATTGCTCCAAAATCTAGAATGAATTTACCAGAACGATATTCTCAATATTTTGGTGAATATCAATTATGATTCGTTGCGTGAAATAAATTTTGATTTACAGATATAGACTGAAAAAATTTGAAAATAATGTATGAAAAAGCTTTCAATGAAGATTTTGAAATGGATAAAGTAAGAGAAATGTACAGCGAACAGCAATGGAATCTTTTGCATAATAAATATATAAAATGAGTAATCTTCCTTGATTCAAATTTACTTGAAGAATTGTTGCCATGATTCTCTGATAAAATGAGAGAGTGGCAATTTATAAATGCTTCAATTGATATAATTCGTGGAGAAGTCCGTTGAAATAAAAAGGAAATATATATAGCAGAAGTATTAGATTATTTTTATAAAAATGCTACAACTATCGCTAAAAATTTGATAAATAACCGAGATGAGGTTTTAAATAAAAGATATATTCAGATTTACCTTTCTGATATGTTTGTAAGCCAAGAATTTAGAGATATGATAGCTAGAAACAATTTGAATACGAAGTTTCAATGATGAAAAATATACGCACGAGATGTGAATATAGCAAATAACAAATCAGATGATTTTGTTACAAAGCGATTAAAATTGTATTCTTCAACATGACAGTTAATCACTTCACAACAAAATGAAGTTCTTTCACTTTCAGATTTACCAATATGAGAATATCAACTGGTAATTGATTATTATTTCTTTGTGCCAGAAAGTTATAGAAAATTTATTCGTTGATTAGAAAAGAAATATGGGATAGGTATTACTCCAAGAGAGGAATGAATATTGGTTCTTAGTCCTGTAAATCATAATGACTGAAAACCTGAACGTATGTGGCGAGAAAAATGAATGGTTTATTATCCTTGGAATATAAAAATTACTTCAGTCCAGTGAGATGTAGAAAATGTAAATTATTTTCAATCTGATTTTGCGCAATGATTGAATTATACTTTACGTACTGTTAAGACCGAGGACCAAAAACAAGCTGTCATTAATTTTAGGATTAATCCTTAAATATTTTTTAATTATATGGATCTTGTTCTACTGATTCTGTTTTCATTCATGAAATAAAACAATATCAGATAGCTAAACCAGCAAGAACTAATAAGCCCACTCCCATATACTCCTGTATCTTTTTCTTTTATTTTTTCTTCTATAGCATTTATGTCGGATTTGTTAATTTCATCCTGTAATTTGTTAACTACATCCTGTAATTTGTTAACTACATCCTGTATATTCTTATCGTGTGATAATTCCGTTAGTAATTGTTTTCAACTATCGCTTGTTAGCATTTTATATATAATATTTTCTGCGTCTTTTTGGTTATAATTATGTTTTTTGAGAAGCTCCTTCATTCATTCAGTATCCATAAATTTATGTATTGATTCTTTGATGTTTTGCGCATCTTCGAAAGATATGACATCTCAAGGCACTTCTTGTACCCCCTTTGTCAAAGTCTCAACTAAATCAGTATTAGTATTAGATTCTGTTTGTGCATGAACGTTTGGAGATGATGTTAATAACAGAGAAGTTAATCAAATTTTTGCTCGCGTTTTTTTCATTTTAAAAGTTATAAGTAATAAATTGTATTTTGCACAATAATACACTACAGATATTATATATAACTAATAATCAAAATACAAATTTTTGGAGATGTTTTTATAATTATTTTTTGAAAATTACTTGACTTTTATGTAAAATTATATAACAATTCCAGTAGAAATAAAAACACTAAAATAAATAATATTGTATATGAGGAAATTGATACTTTTGGTTTTTGCTGTCATTTCGATGACAATTCCTGTGAGGGCTCAGTTTGCCCTCAAAGCTGGAGTCTCATTCAACAAAAATGAGATATCAGACTTTGTGCTAACGGGCCAATTCTATAAAGATCTCCTTCTTTTGAGTGGAGACCTTTACATTCCCACACGGGAATGCGAGAAAATCTCCGGAGGCGGGCGAATTGGACTAGGATTTGGCAATTATCGAATCCGATTCGGAGGAGATATTGGAGCCAAATACGAGCTCAAAACATGGAGAATTGGTTATGGAGCTGAAGCCAATTTAAGGTTATATCAGCAAGTTGGAGTTTTTGTGCGGTGGGCGAGAACATACCCCATACTCAAAATATGCAATCACAATATGATTGCATGGAAATGCGGAGACTCAGAAATTTCCGTGGGTGTGGTTATAGATTTAACCAAAATAAATAGCTGCTATTGAGTTTATTGGGGATATCATTAACTTAATTAATGGGGGATGTTATTAATGTCTCCCATTTTTTAATATCATGTCCCAAGTATTGTCTTAATTTGAAATCTATATTTCTAAAATTCAAATATAGTAAAACATACTATTGACTTTTTATAACAAATGAATATACCCAACACTGGATTGTTTTAGTATAAAAATTATTTTAAGATGGAAATCACAAAAAATTATGGGAACACGTTGTCAGAAAATCCTGAAATGGACTCTCTTAAACAAAGTTTAGTATACGAATTCCCTGATGTTAAATTTTTCAAAGAGTGACCTGCATCTAAACCAGATGATAAAAAAACAAATGTTGTTTGAAAACATGAAAATGAATATATAAAAGGTTTTACAAAAACCTGAAAAATCCTTTGAGAAACAGAACATAGATTAATTGAACTATTTAATCAATTTTCTAAAGAAAATAATAGTAGATTTTCATGACCAACAATAGTAGAAGATAGAGAAATAGGAGATGGATGATATTATTTTTTGATGAAAGACGTAAAAGAATGAGGTTTAGAACAGTTAGATCTTTCGAAAATGTCTCCAGAAGAGATAATGGAATTGTATAGTAAATATAGGCAAACCTTTGATGATTTTGAAAAATATTCGAAATGAAAAACAAGTACGAAGTCAAAGATCCAATCTATGTATTCATTGTACAAGAGATTTTTGCAACCAGAAGAATTATCGCAATCAGATACGAATTGAGTTAAGAAATCATTGTTTAGTGTGTTGCAACTAACATTTAAATTAGCCGTTTCTAAAATATATAAAAATAAAATAAATGAACGAATTTCTAATGGTCAAGGCAACGTTAGATCCTGTGGTGTAGATACGGATAGAGAAAAGATTAATACAACTTTGAATAGGCTATTATCAAAAGTTAAAAATTTAGATTTTGAATATAATTTTTGAAGATTTTGGACATGACATGTTTTTTCTGATGGAACAAATCATAAATTTGTAGATTTTGACAACATCAATTATCAAATAAAGGGAACAGAGCTCATAGGTATTATGTGGTCAAATTTGTTGATGTCAGCTTGAGATTATAAATCTTATGAAGATTGGAAAGTTAATTACGATGAGTGGTATAATAGGTTATTAGAAAGATATGAAGATAAAAATCTTATAAAGTTGTTATTGTTTGTAAAACTTGTTTGAACTGTATTTGAAGATTATGGAAATCTTGTTTATAAAAGGGAAGTTTGAGGTAAAAATAAATGACAAGAAAAAGATAATAATTTTGAAAGAATAATAAAATGAGTACAATACAATTATAAAGCTTTACAAGAACTGATGGAAGAGAAAGATTAGAACTATAATATCCCTAAAAATTGCCTTAATTTAAAATCTATATTTCCAGCTGAATAAACTACAATTACGCAGTTTCAGTCAGCATTTTCTATTATATTTTCTACTTCGCTGAATTCTTTTAAATATGTATTTCAACAATGCTTTGCAAATGCATTTCACAAATCTTCAACACTCTTTAAATTTAAATCTTTAAAAATTTCTTCATTTGAAAAATCTTCAATATTTTCTCTAGCTGCATATATATCATAAATGTAACTTTCATCATAGAGTTTTAACGCATCAGGAAACTCATTCCAACCAACTAAAATTCTATGCATCTGATGTGGCTGAAAAATGCAAATCAATTTCTTGTCAGGAAATTTTTCTTTCAAGGCTTTATATCATAGTTCAATACTTGATGCAACATGTCCATAATCACTAAAAATCTGAGCTCAATTTTCGTGAGTTTTGAGAAATTCCATTCTTCTCCAGATTCACTTGAAATCTCTCAAATATCCACGAATTTTGTCCTCTGCTGCTAGTTCAACAATTCACTCGTTTTTCATCAGTCATTTCAAAAGTTCACAGACGAGTGATGCATTAGCTTGCTGATGTTCTCATCGTACAAAATGCATATCAAAAAGCTCTTTATTTACGAGTTTTACCTTATTCTCTTTCAGGATTTTTTTACTATTCAAATCTCTTAAGCAGTAAACTTTATCTTTAGTTTTTGCGATCATTTCTAAGAAAGCTGACTCATAATCATCCCAATCTTTGAAATAATCAGTATGTTCCAATTCTAGGCTTGTAATAATTGCTTCATCCAGATTTAAATTTAAGAAATGGCGTTGATATTCACACGATTCTAGCAAAAAATAGAATTTCTTTACGAGAGAGTAGTCTAATTTTTTTCATGTGAAAATATAATCAAAAATATTTTTCAATTCATCCTTATGTTCCAAATTTAGCATATAACTTTTCCCACCAAAATCAGGCACTAATGCTCAAACTATTCCAATTCCAAAATTTGGTAAACAATGTGATGCAATATAAATTCACATGGCACTTGAACTAGATTTTCCATTTGTTCAAGTAAATCAAATACTCTTGAAATACTTGGTCATTTCTCAAAGGAATTGGAAATAATCCCAAATTAGAAATGGTTTATGTTCAGACTTTTTGAGTTCAAACGCTTTCAACACTTCAGGACTTTCTTTGGTCGCGGCAGAATATATTACAGCATCATCACTCTTCACCTGATATTTTCAATGTTTAAAAATCTGAACTCATTTTTGTTGTAATTGCTGAGTAATTTGGGATTCTTGCTCATCTATTCATATTAAATTATGAAATCCTAAATCCCATAAAATTCAAACTAAATTACTTAGTCATGACCCACCAGCTCACACGAAAACGATATTTCACTGCATATTTTATGATAAAATCCATAAATAAATCTGACTTTAATTCTACTCTTTGTTTGCATGAAAGCAAGGGAGTTTTTGTCATGATGATTAGGTAAAAACTATTTACAAAATTTAATCTTGATTTTTAATATGTGTATCATTATACTAATCAATACAGAGTTAAAATTAGTACTAACATTAAAAAACAAAGAAAAAATGGGTTTTTTAACTATGAAGCCCCTTTATGAGTGGGCAGAGGATTATTTTATGGCTGATCAAGTTTCGGTCTTCCTCGATTTCTGTAAAAGAGAATTCTACAAAGGGTCAATGGATAAAATTTCTAGGCAAGTTTTTCTCGGCTACGTAGAAAGCTTTGAGAGAGGTAGATGAAGCCAAATCCTTTTCAATGAGAACTGGTGTGGATTTTCCCACCAGTTTTTCAAAAAAATTTTATTAGTGAAAAAATGATAACCAATTGCTATCGCCAATTTAGACATTTTGACTTGAAATACCAAGACCATTGTCTATAAGGAATGTTAGTCCAAAATATGAGATTTGGCTCAAGTTTTACATAATTTATAGACAAAACATGACAAATTGACTTAAAATTTTCTTAGCATTTTATATTTTAGTAGGTCAACCAGCTTTGCTAGGATGGATGTTAGATAATTGTAATTTATATGAATTAGCAGGATTAAATGCATGAGTATTCTTTATTAGTTGGATTATATCAGCATTTTGTAAATCAAACAAACCTAAAGAAAATACAGTTAAATTAGTTGAAAAAACCGAAGAAAAACTTTCAAGAATAGAAAATGATAATGGAGTTGCTGTTGTTGAAGTTGCAAAAAAAGAAATAGTGGTTGAGACAGATAAAGATGAAAACACATGAGAAAAAGCTGAATCATTAGTTGAAAATACAGAAGAAAAATCTGAAGAAAAAATATCTGATAAGCCTATGAGAGAAGGTGTAACAATTCCAAAGATTGTTCAACCTCTTACGTGACATTCTACTTCAAATAGCAAAAAGAAAAAGAAAGAAGTGAAATGGTGACAACGATTAATACTGTTTATAACTCTTGGAATAGCAGCAGTAGTTGCTTGGACATTGTGGGAATTCTTAGGTGATCGATGATTAGCAATAGCTTTATTCTTATGACGAATATTATATTTAGTCATCTGAAAGTTATTTGATGTTAATGGTTTCTATAATGCTAAAAATTTATTCACAAATTGGTTATACATTATATTAATCCTTGCATGAGTGTGTTATGGAATTTATGCAATGCAAGATGATAATTCTCTTAATTTAGTAAAAGATAGAGCAGTATCTTACGTAAAAGATCTATTTAATTCAGAAGATGACTCAGATTTAGGTTCATGAGATGCAATATATGTATTTGAGTGAACAGGAGAGGTTATAACGGATACATGAGATATTATTAATGTATTAGATAATACTTGAACAACTCAAAATGAAACATGAATAACAGAGAATGTAGTAGAAAATACAGTAAGTAGTTGAATAATTGCTAATACTCAGCCAGAGGTTAGACAGGAAACTCAACCAACAGAAACAGTTGAAACTACTACACCATCAGACAATCCAAACAGGGAAGTGACACGATGAGAGGCAATAAAGCATTTATTGCAATGATATACTCTTTCAACTAAAAATGATGTAGCTTTTGTATATGTAGCTAAATCTAACGAGTTATATCCATATTTCAAAACAGCTCAGGAAAAAGCGATGATTTGATTTGATGTAAATCCAAATAAAAGAATATCATGCGAAACATATATGGCATTGAAATGAATATTAGAGTGATGGACTGTAAATATATATGATAGAAGTCAGACTAGAGTTATTTATTGGAATAAGGCAAACGAACTTGGTAAAACAAATTGATGTGCAAGATGAGCTTTCGTGAAGGCAAAGAATTTGTAAAAATTATACAATTAATTGCATAATATTTGATGGCTTACTAGTAGAGGTAAGCCTTTTTTTGTTTTACGAAAAAAGTCTCCAAGAATTTGCAAAATAAGGCATAGGAGAGTATAATTAAACTGAAGTATTTACCAGTATTAATTGCATGATACCTCAGAAAAAACAAGCATTACAGAAAACATTAGAAACTTTAATTCCATATCGAGATATGGCTGAATGATTTTTGTTAACATTACAAGAAACAGAAAGAGAAGAGTTGTCAGATGCATTATACGATACGATAAGTATGGAAATTAAAAGTATTAAAGATGAGAAAAAAAGAAAAATAGTCAAAAATGCTTTAGAGAAGATAAAACAACATGAGAAAATAGAAAATCGAGAAACAGAACAATATTTAGAAGATTTAATCGATAATATCTAAAATCAGATGCCACCAATTAACAATCTAGAGAAAAAAATAGATACAAATAAGAATAATCATATGGAGCCACAAGAAATTATCAATTTTTTAAAAAATGATAATAATGTTCAAGAACTATGAAAAAGACTTACACAAGAATGCAGAGATGCTTTTAATTTTAGATTAAACCAAAAAAATCAAAAATTTTATAATGCCATTCTAGATGCAACAATAAACAACTATAAATTTCAAGAAAAAATCAAAAATAAAGTAAAAGGATGAATATGATGACTCTCAAACACAGATGTTTTTTTGTTATATCTACAATGTACAATTGATTCCATGAGATTCAATACGCCGTATAATATTCCAACTATTACAGATAGTGGAGATATATACTCTAAATATGGATGAAATACTTTATTGAAATATATACGCACAAAATATAATAGTCCACGATATGAATTTTGGAAGTGATGGCCAAATTCTCCAACTGCACCAAATTTTTCTTATAGAAAAGAGGGATTTTTATCAAAAAAAACACCGTCAGAAGTACCAAAAAAGAAAATAGAATTGCCAAAAATAGAAGCAGACGAAAAATATTATAGTAGTATCTGTAAATCGTTCTCGGATTTGGAGAAGTGGGTACAAAACAATTATTTAACAGAATATCATAAGGAACACAATGCATCGAGGAAAAGGAATGAAAGGAAATGAAATAGAAAAAATGACTACATCCAATATGATATCTATATTTTTTCATTAAAAAAATATCAGGAATTTATCGAACAAAAGCATACACAGATAGTAAACCAAGTTTATGGATCCCAAGCTATATTTAAAATTCAGTCAATATATGCTCAAGACTATTTTGAAAATGTTAAAAATGTCAATTTAGCATTTCCACAGATTCAAAAAATCATAAAAAATTTATCAGATTACAATAAAAAGTTAGAAGAATATCAAAAAAAATATTTGGGGAAATGAGTAAAAGAACAAGATGCACAAAAGAAATATGAAAATTATATCTCTGCTATTGAAAAAAAACAAAAAGAAATGTGAATAAGTAAAGAGTCTTTTAATAAAGAACCTACAAATCAAGTAGAAGCAATTAAATTTTTTGAGGATATGGAAAAGATCATTCAATTTCAGGCAGAACAAGAAAAACTTAAAAAGCAATACGGAGGGAAGATGATAGACAATTATGAAAACTATGTGAATGCAAAATGAAATTTAATAAAACAATATTGAAAAAATAATTTAGAGATGTGGGTAGAAACATATAAAAATTACCAAGAAAAAATGAATGGCAACAAAAATCAGCATAAATGATTTGATGTAGAAAAATACCAAAAATACACAGAAAAAATATTAAATTCATGACTCCAGAAACATTTTGAGAATCTGAAAGTTTTATCTGATAGTCTGTGCATTAAAGATGGTAACGTTCCCAAAAATTTTCCAATTCAATCTATAAAAGATGATAATGAAACAATGAAAAGAAAACAGGCAGAAATAGATAAACGGTGGGAAAATTTAAAACAGAAAGCCCCAATTTTGTATGAAGTATATAATGTTTGAGTGCGTGCAATAAATGCAGCACGATCAAGCACTATATGAACTGGAGCTAAATTGTGAGCATTAGTGTTATATCCATTTTTTGATGATGATGAAATGGCTTCCATTTGGGAGAAGACAGAAACATGAGCTCGATGATGGCACATTAATATGTCCACAAAACAATCTAAATGAGTGTATGAAAATGGTCAAATAACATTTAATTGGGATAATTGACCATGAATAATAGCAGAGTCTATAGTTAATATGTATACATTAATTTATGGATGATGAGCTATAAAAACATGAGTAGTAAAATGAGCTTCAAAAGCGTGAATTACACTTGGAACAAAATGAATAAATGCGGCATGAAAATTTTGATTATTTATTTCATGATTTTTACAACAAGTATGACCATCTTTTCAAGAATGAATGGAATCATGAATGACATGAAATCAAGCATTATTATATTGCACATTAAGTGCAGGAGTTCAATGAGCACTTGAATTAGTAAATCCAAATGAGTTTTTATTATGATCATGAAAAAATATAGCAAAGTGATATATAAAAGAATTATTAAAATCCGGTGAAAAACAAAGTCTAAAGGCTATTTGAAAGATGTTTTTGAAAAATGTTGGATCAGAAATAGCGGAAGAAAACTTACAAGAATCATTACAATTAGCAGCATGAAACTTAATTAATATGTGGGCAAACAACCAATTTGGTCTACAACAAACGACATGAACGGAAAAATTAGATTCAGATCGAAATCCAAAAAATTTTTTTGCAACAGCACTAATCACAACACTAACAACATGAATCATTGCTTGATGATGATTTGCCAAGCAAACACCATGAATGGGAAATAATAAAAATAGGGAACAATTAATACAATACGTACAAGAGAACCAAGAACTACTCCTGGATGTAAACAGCATAATAGATAAAGCAATACAATGAAAAATAAATATACCTAATATAAACGTCAAAGAGTTAGAAAAATTGAAATGAGAATTAAACAACAAAAATGTACAAGAAACAGAAACATTAATATGAGAAAATGACTTAGAAATCAATCAAGAAAATTTTTGTGGAAGAGAAACAACTTGAGTACAAGTGGAAGATTCTGTAGATCCTAATATAAAAACTAGATTAAGAGAAAATCTTTGAATAAAAATTGACAAATATAATATTGCAAAATTGAGTGAATTAACAGAAGAACAGATAATAAATTTAGAAAAGAATCGATGACGTTTAAAAAATCTTTTTTGAGATGAAATTAATACACTA
>OCTX012282949.1_pt1 | contig 14783 bp, 9 predicted proteins | sample 1539691 | NCBI WGS metagenome assembly OCTX01 (sample SAMN02144231, study PRJEB22623) | gut metagenome | biome: sheep rumen | host: Ovis aries | place: New Zealand | reverse complement strand
CCTGTCTCCGGATCCTGAAAACATCGAAGCAGCCGGCAGAAAACCTCCCGCTGCGCTCTCCGGATCCGGCGGGCCTGATCCCCGTCCCCGGTCAGGCACAGGAAACGCTCCGCCCGGCCTCCTGCCAAAGGTCCATACGCCGATCGCGTACCAGAAAGCGAACAGGGTACAGCACTGCTCCACGTCCATGAGGACATTGTTCATCAGACTGTATCCCGCTATACAGACCATCCAGATACACAGGACAATGTCCTGGTTCCTGACAGCAGCGACAGAAATCATGGCGTAAATGCCGAAGAGGATAATGGCAAATACAAGGCCGTAGTTGATCAGTACCTTCATGTAGGCACTGTCGATATAAAAATAATTGGGGGACTCCAGATCGCCGTTCTGGTAGACGACCTGGGAAAAGGGATGGATCCCGTAGGTCTTAAGGCCCTCCGCGGCATGACGTATTCTGAAATGAGTCAGTTTATCGTCAATTTTCAGCCACAGCTTGCTGTTTTTGTTGTAATGCGACACGACCTCATAGGTAAAAAAGGCCAGGGCCGGATAGCAGATTCCCGCCAGAAAACGAATCAGCGGATGATTCGGGAAAAGATTGACTCCTCCATAGACACACAGAAGATAAAGAAAGACAAATAAGGTCGTAACGAGGAAAGGAATGTTGGTATTGGTCCTGATATAAGCCAGAACATTGATTCCTTCGAGAACAGCGAGCGCCCAGAGGGGAAGCCGCTGCACGTATTGTCCCGCTCTTCTCTTCTGTTCCGCCACTGCAGGCGGGTCCGTATAGGCATAGCATCCGCAGAAAATCAGATTAAAGATATAGATGGCAGGAAACGATACAAAGCGGAATCCCATGTAATCCCGCACACGGTTCCCGTCAATCAGCGGCGGCCTCCAGATCAGCCCGACTTTGTCAAAAAACAGAACTCCCAGATAACAGAGAAGGCATGTCCAGAACATTACCTTGCAAATTCTTTTGAAAGAGATGTCCTTGACAGCCATCATCATGACGAAGAGCTGCAAAAAGGTGATGCCGGCGCCCGCCATCTGCTGGATCATCATCAGATAGCAGAAAAAGACGGCAGCCACCGAGACTGCCCGCGCCGCCAGATGCATATCCGTCACAACGATTTTAACCAGAAAGAGAAGGAGACAGAAATACCGGATCAGTTTGCCCAGTTCCGTTCCGAACAGGGTGCCGAAGCCGCTGTCATCTATATAAGCCTGCAGGACCCATAAGATGAGCCCTGCAAAAGTGATCAGCTCATCGAGCCGGATCCTCACATCATTCTGGGGGATCCTCAGCCTGATGGCTCTGCTGTCAAATAACATACAATTCCTCCATGCCGTCTGAACTTCCTGGCCCGTCCGTTCGCGGCACATACTCGTTTCATCCGCCGGGCGCTCATGCCTCCGGCTTCTGAATGACGCTCTGAATCATCCTTCAGCGGACAATATCCCCGGGAGTTTCTCCGGGCTCCAGCAGCCAGGCGTCCATACCGTGCATGACCCGTTTTTCCTCAGGCGGAAGCTGCATGTAATCATGATAAAGTCCCGTCAGATAATGGTCATAATTGGAAGGAGCATTCATCATCCTTCCCTCAAAGGGAACCTTGACAGGCTTCATGAACTTCTTGCGGGACATACGCTCCCTGGGACCGTATCCCCACATGATGCAGCCGACATAGGGTGTGCTGTCATAGGGAATACTTTTTGAGAGATCATCGATCTTTTTTAAAAGCCCGGGCATAGGGACCGCCACCTTCAAAATCCCGATCACTGCCGGCTTGAGTATACGCTTGAGGACAGTCTTTCCCTCTCCCTTTTTCGCGATCTTGATAAAAATAAGCTTTCTCAGGCGCAGGGATTTTTCATAGATGCGCCTGTTTTCATTCTGATCCTCCGGGTTCCCGTCGATGGGAAAAATGTCCATCCAGATCTGATTGACGTTTTCCTCGCTGTCATAATAGGGAAAATCGACAAAGGTCCTCTTGTCCACCAGCTTGATGAAGGGATAACTCAGGCTTCCGTCCCGGTAGCTCTTGAACTCCATATAGTCCGGAAATCCGGTCATATCCAGATTCTCCGGATGGAAGAGACGCTCGTAATCCGGACGGGGCATCATGACATCGATGTCATCATCCCAGGGAATAAAACCCTGATGACGGATCGCCCCGAGCAGAGTGCCGCCTCCCAGAGTAAAGTAAATATTGTTTTTTTCACAGAGTTCCGTAAACGCGTCCAGAAGTTCAAGCTCCAGAGCGCGGATTTCATCCAAAGTCAGTTTTTTCATGATCGTGACAGCCTCCGCTTACACTTTTCCCTGCTTCCCGCCGCAACAATCCGGCATCGCGGAATGAGCGCTCAAACCGCATTCATTCCAAAAGAAGTTTTTCCAGCCTCCCTGTTTCTACGGCACTGTTATATCCCTTGTCGGTAAAATCATCCGACAGCTTTTTCCACATCGGATCCGCGGGATCAAGCGGCCTCGCCGGAAGATTCTCCCTCATTTTCCGGATCTCTTCCGCCCAGGCGGCAGGACCCTTCTCAAGGGGGAAAAATCTAAGCCTGTCCGTGACCCGGATGTCATCCGGGATCACCCGGGCAGAGGCAATTGTGGGCAGACCCGCTGCCTGAGCCTCGAGACCGGCAATTCCAAGTCCCTCAAAGACAGAAGGAAACAGGAAAAAATCCGAAGCGCCCAGCCAGCCCGGGATGTCCGTCACCACCCCGGCGAAACAGACATAATCTTCCAGTCCTCTCTCACGCACATGGGCGCGGAGCATGGCTTCATCTTCTCCCTGGCCGATCAGCACCAGACGCGCATCAGGCATCTGAGGAATCAGTTCCGCCATAACATCAATCGCGAAGCGCTGGTTTTTCTGAAAGTGGAGACGTCCGATGCAGGTGAGAATATACTGGTCCTGCCGGTCTGCGGATCCGGGCTGACCGGTGCCCGGGCAGCTTCCTTCTTCCATCGAATCCGGCATACCCTTGGCGCCGCTCCCGCCGCTCACAATTCCGCTTGCCGCCAGGTCCCGGTACCGGTCCCTGCGGCTGATCCCCTCCTGAAGCTTCTCAACATCGATCGCGTTCCGGATCACTACCGCCGGATGCCTGAGTTCTCCCTTTCCGCCGCGTCCCGCGTAAAACCATTTCGCGGCATATTCGGAGCAGGCCCAGAAATCCGTCGCGTACCGGCCCACCTTTCCTCTGTTGGCCTCGTGGAGCATACCGCGAAGCTTTGTATCCATGTTCTGAGCGTTATGGCTGTGAATTATTCTCTTCGGAATACCGTATTTCTTTGCCATCTTCAGATAGTCAATGTTGGCAAGGCTGTTGACATTGACCCAGATCGCCTGGTATTCATGCGCGTGTCTGACAAAAAAGGATTCCAGCTCCCTGCGGAATCGTACGGGATTCTGCCGTCGGGAGGTGAAATGGATCGTCCTGCCGCCCATGGCATGGATCTCATCCTCAAAGGCTACAGGATCATAGGAATTGCACAAAAAGTCGAAATGAAACCGGGTGCGGTCGATCCTGCGGTAATAATTCATCAGAAAGCTCTCCACCCCGCCCGGGTTCTCTGTCATACCAAAAACAAGGACATTAAACATTCCCTGACTCCTGCCTTTCACGCTTCAGTGCCATGACCTCTTGCTCACAAACATATATGAATAAACGACGCGCTGCTCCGCTCTTACGGGCTCTCGCAAACCACGTAGTGGTTTGTTACCGCCCCACACATTCGTACCCCGCACCGCGGCGGCCGTCTTGGCGGCCTTGCCTTGCCCTGTACTCAGTGCATTCTTTCCCTGTGGGCATTCTGCAGGACTCTGGCCTCATAAATCGCGGCCGCTCCAACTGTCAGTCCTTTGTTGAGGAAACGGATCGGAAGATAACGGGCCCCCTTATGATGCTCCGGATCATATCCTTTTAATGCGGAGGCAAACGGCTCTGTTTTGCTCAGCTCTGTCATTTTGCGGATTTTCCCGGCCAATGTGAAGGGCCGGCCCGGGGATTCGGGCGTCTCCATCCGGCTCTGATCCGCAGCAGACCTGCCTGCAGCAAAGACTTCCCTCACCATGAGCAGGTTGAACTGCATCATACCGTAACCCGCAAAGGCTCTCCGGACCGGCTCAGGCTGCGTTTCCAGATAAGCCCGTACCTTTTCCAGGGACGTCCTGTATCCTTCTTCTTTTTTCCCGTCCCAGGTGCGGACCGCGGAATCATTATCTATGGAATAATGATAAAAAGCGCGGTCGATCAGGCGGATCCTTCTGCAGAGAGAAAGGTATCTGATGAAAAAATGACTGTCTTCCGAAAGCCTGAGGGTCGGATCAAAGCGCAGATTCCCCTTTTCAATCAGAGATCTCCTGTACAGCTTTGACCAGACGGATGTGTACCTTGTGGGATTCTCGATCATACGGACACAAATCTGTGTGAGGTCCCCCGAAAACCTTTCCCCGGAGGGCGGACACAGATGAATGAGACTGTCTCCCGACTCATAACTGTGCACAATCAGATCTGTCCCGGAGAATGACAGATCGTCCCGGAGCACAGCCCCTGCGTCCTCGAGATAATAATCGTCCGCATCAAGAAAAAGGATCCATTTTCCCCGCGCTTCATCAAGCCCTTTATTGCGTGCGTTGGAAACACCCTTCTCAGAATGCAGAGCGCGCACTCTCCCCGAGTACTTCTGCTGCAGTCCGGCCGCAATAATTCCTGTGGAATCCCCGGATCCGTTTTCGATGATCAGAATTTCATATAAAAAAGATAAACCGGAATTTTGCTCCGAAAAGCCCCTTGCTTTGGACTGAATCGTCTCATTCCCTTCGATCACACGCATGGCGCCCGCCACACTCTCCACTGCTCTCTCCAGCGTTTTTTCCGCGTTGTGAGCGGGAATGATCACTGAAAGCAGAGGCTCAGTACAAATGGGTCTTTCAGGAGAATTCATATATTTTGTATTCATGGCTACTATCTTAACATAAAACCATAGAATCTGTCATTCTATCAGCATTGCATCCCCGAAACTGAAAAATCGGTACTGTTTTTCCACTGCTTCCCTGTAAGCCTCAAGAACATGCTCCCGCCCCGCAAAAGCCGACACCAGCATGATGAGGGTGGACTCGGGAAGATGAAAATTCGTGATCAGGGCATCCATGACCCGGAAACGATAGCCGGGATAAATAAAAATGGATGTGTCTCCGCTTCCGGCGTGCACCACTCCGTTTTCGTCCGCCGCGCTCTCGATCGTCCTGCAGCTGGTCGTCCCGACGCAGATGACACGATGCCCGGCTTCATGTGTCCGGTTGATCAGATCCGCCGTCTCCCGGGGGACATTGTACCATTCGGTGTGCATGGTGTGTTCTTCCACATCATCCACTTTAACCGGGCGAAAGGTCCCCAGACCGACATGCAGAGTCACGAATCCGATATTGACCCCCATGTCCCGGACCTCTCCCAGAAGTTCCGGAGTAAAATGCAGGCCTGCCGTAGGGGCCGCTGCCGACCCCTCATACCTGGCATACACCGTCTGATAGCGGCTGCGGTCCTGCAGCTTGTGAGTGATATAAGGAGGCAGGGGCATCTCGCCGAGCCGGTCCAGGACTTCCTCGAAGATTCCTTCATATTCAAAGCGGACCAGACGATTGCCGCCCTCCGCAATCTCCAGAATCTCCGCCTTCAGGCTGCCGTCCCCGAACACGGCCCTGGCCCCGGGGCGGAGCTTCTTCCCGGGCCTGACCAGGCACTCCCAGACATCACTGCCCAGCCTCTTCAACAGCAGGATCTCGATGGCGGCGCCCGTGCCCTCCCTTGTGCCCAGAAGACGGGCCGGAATGACCTTGGTGTCATTCAGGATCAAAGTATCCCCCGCTCTAAGATATCTGAGAATATCCCGAAAAGTTCCGTGTCTTCTCTCTCCGGTCCTTCGGTCCAGAACCAGCAGTCTCGAAGAAGACCGGTCCTCCAGGGGATCCTGGGCGATCAGTTCCTGCGGAAGATCAAAATAATAATCTGCCGTGCGGTGACCGACAGGGACCTCCCTGCCGGCAGTTAAATCAGATTCATTAGTCATTCTTTTCTCCATGTCTGTGTGCCGCAAACTCACATGTAAAAAGCTTCGGACACTTCGGTGTCCTTGCGTTGCTTCTTCCTCATGTTTACGGCGCTAACAAACCGCAGACGGTTTGTGAAAATGTCTGCAAATGCTCGAGCGAGCTCGGCATTTGCAGCCGCTTTCCCCGCTGCTTCTTACATAGTTCGCATATCCATTTTTCTCAAAAAGGCCTTATACCCTCTGTAGGCTTCGAACAGATCCGCCTTGCTGGTCGCCTCCCAGGGCGCGTGCATGCTCAGCACCGGAACTCCGCAGTCGATCACATTCATTCCATAAAGGGCCAGGATATAAGCGATGGTGCCGCCGCCCCCCAGATCCACTTTGCCGAGCTCGGCTGTCTGGATCAAAACCTCACTCTCATCAAATATTCTGCGGAGAGCTGCCAGATATTCCGCATTGGCATCATTGGAACCGGATTTGCCGCGGGAACCTGTAAACTTATTTATTACCATGCCCCTGCCGAGGAAGGCCGTATTTTTCTTTTCAAAAGCGGAGGCGTAGGCAGGGTCAAAGGCGCTGCTCACATCCGAGGAAAGCATGGCGCTGTTGGCCAGAGTCCGGCGCAGTGCCAGCCCGGAATACTGGCCGCAGAGTTCCATGACTTCTGCAAGAGTATTTTCAAAGAAACGGGACCGCATGCCGGTGGCTCCGACACTGCCGATTTCTTCCTTGTCCACAAGAAGGGTACAGCTTGTCCGCGCGATATCAGTCACTTCCATCTGGGCGCGGAAAGAGGGATAGGCGCAGACCCGGTCATCCTGGCCGTAGGCAAGTACCATGCTGCGGTCAAATCCCGCGTCCCTGGCCTTCCCCGCCGGCACGATCTCGATCTCCGCGGAAATAAAGTCCTCTTCGTCAATATCATAGGTGTCCTTCAGGATCTTCAGGAGAGCATTGGTAACAGCATCCTTCTCGGCAGCCTTTTTTCCCTCTCTTCCTGCTTTTGTATCAGTATCGATCGTCACGGGCTTATTTCCGATGATGAGATCCAGCGCCTCACCTTCGATAAAGGCAGAGGCATTCTTTTTCATCTGATCCTGGGCCAGATGAGGCAGAAGATCAGGTATGAAGAACACGGGATCGTCCTCATCCTCACCGATATTGAGGATCACTGTCTCACCGCTCTTTTTGACAACAACGCCGTGAATAGCCAGCGGAAGTGTCACATATTGATACTTCTTGATTCCCCCGTAATAATGTGTATCGAGGTAGCAGAAACCGCCTTCCTCATAGACGGGATTCTGCTTGACATCCAGCCTGGGGGAGTCAATGTGGGCACCCAGGATATTGATGCCCTCCTCAAAAGGCTTTTCTCCGATGCGGAAAAGCACCATGGATTTATTCATCCAGACACTGTAGACACAGTCTCCGGGTACGAGCCGCCTTTTTTCGGCGATTGCCCGGCTCAGTTCGATATATCCGTTTTTTTCAGCCTCATTCACGAAGAAGTCCACACACTCCCTCTCTGTCTTTCCCACGTTCAGAAAGTTGATGTAATCCTTCGCGAAATCCATGCAGTCGTCCTGCATGACCAGATCGTAAGTGTTCCACGCATTCAGTCTTTCCATTTTTTTGTCTCTCCTGCCAAATCAATTTGTCATAAAAGACAGGCGGGTGGACAAATGTCCGGCCCCGCCCGTCTGTCAGTTCTCAGGATTTGCTCTCTGCTGTCCCTTTCGGGCAATCCGGGACTCTCTCTCGAGTCTTGCGTGATAAAGAATAAACCCGGAATCCGCAAAGAAAAACCTGAAACGCCGAACCTGCATTTTGACTCCTAGCACACATGCCAGGTGGGTGTCCGCAGCGTGTGCGTCAATCTTCCTCTGCCTGTGCTTTCGCACGGAAGGCCTGACATCCGGGCACGCGATATAGGATTCCCGTTTAAAGTAATTGTAGGTTCAAAATAGCAGATGAGTGGCATCTCAGGTACCCTTATTATAACACAAGAGCACGCCGCGGGCAATATCCAGCACCACTGCATTTGCATTGTCTTCCTTTTATCTGAACCTGCGTGCATCCCTTAATTAGTAGTACGGAGGCTCCTTGCGGCAATATATTGTGTACCGGTGTTTTACCTTCCGGTTTTCAGATCTCCTGTGTCTGCTCCCTGAGCCATTCCCTCTCCTCCTCTGTCAGGAAGGGGCCGACCTCATCATATACTCTCCTGTGATATTCGTTGAGGGAAGTTCTCGTCTGAGGAGTCAGGTATTGCGGATCGATCAGAGCGCGGTCCATGGGAACCAGGGTCAGAGGCCTGAAGCGAAGGAAGGTCCCGTCGCTGTTCTTCGCCGCTTCCACCACTTCCAGGATGGTCTCGATGCGGATTCCGTACTTTCCCTCGAGATAGACGCCGGGTTCATCGGAGACGATCATGCCTGTTTCCAGAACTGCCTCGGGAGCGCCCCCCGCAAATCTCCAGCGGATATTCTGAGGTCCTTCGTGGACACTGAGCAGGTATCCGATCCCATGTCCGGTGCCGCACTTATAGTCCATCATAATGTTCCAGAGCGGCTGTCTTGCCAGTATGTCCACATTTTTGCCGGTGCAGCCGTGCAGGAACACTGCGTCCATCAGCTGCAGATTGCCGACCGCCGTGAGTGTATAATGCCGGCGCATGTCCTCCGTAACGGGACCGAGCGCCATTGTGCGGGTGACGTCTGTCGTCCCTCGAAGGTACTGGCCGCCGCAGTCCACCAGCAGCATGCCCTCAGGTCTGAGCTGCGCGCAGTCGTCCTCTTTTGCGGAATAATGCATCATGGCCGCATTTGGTCCGTAAGCGGAAATAGTCTTAAAGGAAAGCTCTATAAAATCACTGATTTCCGCCCGGAGGGAATCCATTTTTCGCTCAGCGTCCATCTCGGTCAGAGTGCCGATCGTTCCCTCTTCGACATGTCTGTGGATCCAGTAGAGGAATCTGCAGACAGCCGCGGAGTCCTCCAGATAGCAGCTGCGGATATTTTTGAGCTCCGTCTCATTTTTTACGGCTTTGAAATCCTCAACAGGGCTGCGTCTCTGTATGTCTTTTCCGGCGGACAGAACTTCCTGACCGGCCGAAAGGATATTGTCCGCGCCAAAAGCCCTGTCCCTGCCTTTGATCATGGCCTCATAGAGCCTGACACTCAGGGCGGAGGGAGAATAGTAAATTCTGCACCGGCCCGCGGCTTCTCCGGCGGCGGAACTGCCGTCATGACCTGCCGCGGAACTGTCGTCATGGCCTGCCGCGGCTGTCTTCCCCGGGCGGTCTGCACCGGCAGCCTCCCTGTAGAGTTCCGGTTTCTCCAGCTCCTCGAAGATGTCCTCATAGGGCCGCAGTTCCAGCCCGATTCCGGCGGCATAGGCGCGGACCTCCTCTGTGACCGCACTCTCCCGGACAAAAAGGATCTGCCGGTCCATCGTGATCACGCCGAAGCCCAGGGCAACAGGCGTGCATTCGACATCTCTTCCGCGGAGATTCCAGAGCCACATCAGGTTGTCCAGTTTGTTTTCCACATACAGAGAAGCACCCGATCCGCGCATTTTTTCGCGCAGGCGCTCCACCTTGGACTGAGCGCTCTCTCCGGCATATTCCTCAGCGAGCACGAAAGCCTCGGAAGCCGGCAGCTCCGGACGGTCTGCCCAGATTCCTTCCGCGGGATCCCTGTCCGTCACAAAGCGGACGTCGAGGCCGGACAGTCTCCTCTGAAGGTTCCTGAACTGGCTTACGCTCACACACCTTCCGTCGAAGGCAAGCGAGAGCTGACGGCCTCCCGGCTCTTGCTGAACCCGGCTTTGCTCCATCCCGGCCGCGGCGCTCCCCAGCCGGCCGGCCAGCCAGGCTGCCGGCGTCGGGACGCCTTCGTCCGACTCGCGGTAAAGGTCGATCCCCGTCCCGCTCAGTTCTTTTTCAGCCTGAATGTAGTAGCGGCCGTCCGTCCACAGGCCCGCCTCCTCAAGTCCCACGATCAGAGTTCCGCTGGAACCCGTGAATCCGCTGAAATACCGGCGGGTCTGAAAATAAGGAGCAACATATTCCGAATTGTGAAAATCCGCAGTGGGGATCAGATAATAGTCGATCCCCAGAGCAGACATATTGGCACGAAGCTGTGAGAGCCTCTTCTGAATCATTTGATTAGTCATTTTATCAATCAACACCTTACCGCATGAATGCACGTACTGAAAAATAAAAGCACGTTCTGAAAAATTATGAAAAAGTTACTGCTCTGTCCCGCAGATGAAAGTCCCGGGGACCTGCGGACCTCCGGATCAAGGTCATAGTCCCGGGAACCTGCGGACCTCCGGATCAAGGTCATAGTCCCGGGGACCTGCGGACCTGCGGATCAAAATCAAAGTCCCAGGAACCTGCGGACCTCCTCCTTCATCCCGTCCCTGTCGCATACAATATTGTGGCGCACAGGCGCGGTCCTGAGCACATTGACCGCTTCGGGCACCGCAACGGCGGCCTTCTCGCTGAGGCGGTCAGCCAGATCCAGATCGGGAAGATCGGAGGGCTCGCCCAGGGCCTGCATGACACTGTTCTCGAACTTGAAAGGGCTGGCTGTAGAAGCGATGACAGTCGGAGTACAGTCCCCGGTCTCGCTCCTGAATCTGTCATAGACATAGGCCGCAACCGCAGTGTGGGGATCGATCACGTATCTCTCCCTGTCAAAAAGCCTGCGGATGGCATCCGCGGTATCCTCCTCGGTCGCGTAGCCTCCCCGGAAAAGCCCGAGTCCTGCCTTCATTTCATCTGTGATCGCATAGACGCCCTTTTCGCGCAGATCGCGCATAAGTTCCGCCGTCTTCCCGGAGTCATTGCCGCTGATATGATAGATCAGGCGCTCGAGATTGCTGGAGATCAGGATATCCATGGAAGGAGAACTGGTCAGGATAAATTCCCTGTTCCTGTCATAGGTTCCTGTTGTGAAGAAATCAAAGAGCACCTTGTTGGAATTGGAGGCGCACACCAGCCTGTTGACCGGAAGCCCCATCTGCGCTGCGTAATATGCCGCCAGAATATTTCCGAAATTTCCGGTCGGGACGACGAAGTTCACCTTGTCCCCCTCTTTGATCGTTCCGTTTTTTACAAGTCTTGTGTAAGCAAAGACATAATAGACGATCTGGGGCACCAGGCGTCCGATATTGATGGAGTTGGCGGAGGAGAAAGCAAATCCTTTTTCAGCCATCTCCGCACGCAGCGCCTCGTCGCCGAAGATTTCCTTGACAGAACTCTGGGCGTCGTCAAAATTACCCCTGATCCCTACAACACAGGTATTCTCACCCTTCTGGGTCACCATCTGCCTCTCCTGGATCGAGGACACACCGTCCTTGGGATAAAAGACCATGATCCGGGTGCCGGCGACATCGGCGAATCCTGCCATCGCGGCCTTGCCCGTGTCCCCGCTCGTCGCAGTGAGGATGACGATCTCCTTGTCCTCACTGTTTTTCCGGGCGGAAGTGATCATAAGATGAGGCAGGATCTGCAGAGCCATGTCCTTGAACGCGATTGTGGGACCGTGGAAAAGTTCGAGGTACCAGGCTCCGTCCGCATTGCGCAGGGGAACGATCTCCTCTGTATCGAAATTACTGCCGTAGGCGCTGGCGATGCAGCCCTTGAGTTCCTCTTCCGTAAAATCGGTGAGCATCAGTTTCATCACTTCATAGGCCACTCCGCGGTAGTCCATAGCGGCCAGCTCGGAAAGCCCCTTGTCCAGAGCCGGAAATTCGGTCGGCACAAAAAGCCCGCCGTCCTCAGCGAGGCCCATAAGGATTGCCCTGGACGCTGTCACCGGGCTGTTGTCGGAACGAGTGCTCTTATATAAAATCTGCTTCATCTCTGTCTCCTCTCCATTTTTTCTGAGGTTGTTATGCAGCTATTTTCATGTGACAATCAACTATACCACAAAACGATGATAATCACAAAAAAAACGTTCTGTCAGGCTGTTTTGTGGTAAACTGAATTCGTTCTGTCAGGGCTGTTTCTTCGGTACACTGAATTCGTTCTGTCAGGGCTGTTTCTTCGGTACACTGAATTCGTTCTGTCAGGGCTGTTTTGTGGTACACTGAGTTTACAGTACTGTCCGCCACGAAACAGGTGCTTTTTCGTGATTCTCTGCGCAGCCCCCAAGTGAAAGGGCGGCCCCCCTCCGCGAAAGCGCTGACACTGCTTCGCCTTGCGGAACGGTTTTTTCGCAAAAGGTACTCTGGGCATCCCCGTCAGGGGGTGTAATGAAACTTCACCGGTCATCATCAGTTTTCCGACTGCCGTTTCACGCGGCAGGAATCTTTTTTCATGCAGGAGGCTCCCATGCGGATCATCAGCAAAACGATTGAAAGCAGCGCGCGCATCTCTTTTCCCGACCTGGAAGTCAGGGAGGGAGAAGTCCTGTTTCTCGATATCGCGACAACCGGGATCAAACGCGCGGACTGCAGAGTCTATATGATCGGCTGTATCTGCAGACAGCACGGCGAATGGCAGCTCACTCAGTGGTTCGACGACACAGGGCTGGAGGAAAAGCATGTCCTGTCTTCTTTCCTGATTTTCTGCAGTCCTTTCAAATATGCGGTCACCTACAACGGAAACCGCTTTGACCTCCCTTTCCTTCGCGTCCGGATCGAGGCCAACGGCCTGCAGGAGACAGCTGCGGCGTTTTTGTCCATGAATTCCATAGATCTGTACGGCTACATCGCCCCCTACCGCCACCTGCTGGGTCTGCCTGACTATCGTCAGCAGACAGTCGAAGCCGCTCTCAACACCGGCCGCACCGACCTGACGGACGGCGGGGAAATGGTCGAGACTTACAAAAAGTATCTGGTGCTGCCCTCGGCGGGACTTATGGATCAGCTGGTCTGCCGGAACGAGGCAGATGTCTCCGGACTCCCGGCCCTTCTTCCCCTCTCCTCCTTTTCATACCTGGAGGACCTGAAGGTGAACGTGCGCCGTGCCCAGGCCAATTATTACACGAACCACGAGGGAAAAAAGGCAGAGGAGCTTCTCGTCCAGTTTGACATTCCCTTCAGGCTCCCCACAAGGATTTTTGCCGGGCTGGATCACTGCTATCTCAAGATCGACGGCAGCCAGGGAGTTCTCAAGATTCCTCTTTATACCGAGGAGATGAAGTATTTTTACGCCAATTACAAGGACTATTATTACCTTCCCGGCGAGGATATGGCGATCCACAAATATATCGCGTCCTACGTGGACCGCAACCGCCGCGTCCAGGCGCGTCCTGAGACCTGCTACACCAGGAAAACAGCCTCCTACCTGCCCCAGTGGGATCTGTATCAGACTCCTTTTTTCAAACGCAGCTATGAGGACAGGGATATTTTCTTTGAGTTTACGGACAAGATCAAAAAAGACCGGGCGGCACTCTCCGACTACGCCTCCTACGTGCTCAGGCACATCATTTTCCGCCACTGAGCAATTTCCATAATTAAACACGCAATAATCGCAATTTTTATAACAAATTTGACAATTTCTGACCCTTATTATAAAATATTACCAGGATGAGCCGGGGCCAATCGGGCTGACTTCCGGCTCTTCCGGGGGAATAATATGTGTGGTTTTTGTTTCCAAATAAACGCTCATAAGCCTGATTTATGAACAGATGCAGCATGTACGGGTATGCCCCTTTCCCTTATACCTGCCTGACCGTGTGCCTTCCTCTGTATTGTTATTCTGTACTTTTTGTTCTTCTTCGGTTTTCCGGACCGGTGTGAATAATTGCGGAAGGTCATCACAGCAGGGATCAATGACTAAAGGGCAGCAGATCCGTATTTTTCCAGGAGGGAGGTAAATCATGGGAAACAGCATCATCACAATCAGCAGAGAATACGGTTCAGGCGGGCGTGAGATCGGTGAAAAGCTCGCGAAGCGCCTCGGAGTCGAATTCTACGACAAGGAAATCATAACCATGCTTGCCAAGGAAAGCGGCCTCAGTGAGGAAGTGGTCCGCAGTTGGGCAGAAAAAGACGTCTCCGCTTTCTTCTATGGAATCAATGCGGCCAGGGGAATCATTCCCATTCCCGACAGAATCTTCGGTGCCAGAAGAACTGTCCTCAATGAGCTTGCGGATAAGGGCAGCTGCGTCATCGTCGGAAGCTGCAGCGATTATATTCTGAAGGACCGGGATAATCTCTGGAAGTTTTTCATCTATGCACCCATGGATTTCCGCAAAAAACGTGTCGCTGAAGTCTACGGAGAAGACCTTGCCACCTACCCGAATCTGCTTAAGCGCAAGGATGAGGAGCGCAGAGACTACTACAGCCATTTCACGAGTTACAAATTCGGTGATTACAAGAATTATGACGCCTGCTTCAACAGCGCGATCGGAATTGACAATGTCGTCGACCTGATCGAATATATGGTGAAAAAAGGCTGATTTTCCGGCGGCATAGAAGCCTCCTGAATGAGACTTAATGATTGGTCCGGATGAAAAGCCGGTTGAGAACAGCCCGCAGTAAACAGGACAAGGGCGGCACTGCTCCCCTCTGCTTCCGGCCAGACGGCGTCCGCCGACATGCGGAATAGTTCTTTACACGGGATACGTCATAATAACACAGCCCTGCGGCAGATCGCCGCAGGGCTGTTTCTTATTCCTGTTCCCCTGTACAATTTCAGGCCTGCACTTCTTCAGGCCTGCACTTCTTCAGGCCTGCACTTTTTCAGACCTGT
>OCTX012202703.1_pt1 | contig 14786 bp, 12 predicted proteins | sample 1539691 | NCBI WGS metagenome assembly OCTX01 (sample SAMN02144231, study PRJEB22623) | gut metagenome | biome: sheep rumen | host: Ovis aries | place: New Zealand | reverse complement strand
CCGCCGCCGCTAGAACTTCAGCTTGCAGCCGATGTAGACCATCGTTCCCGGCATTTCGTAGCCAGGGAAATATTCGTAGTGGCGGTTGAAGGCGTTTTCGGCTGCGACATAGACTTCGCCGTCGAGCGGCGAGAATGCCTTGAGGTCGCAGGCGAGGCGAATGTTCGCAGTCCAGAAGCACGGCACTTTCGCAAGGTCGGCGGGATCGGCCGAGCGCACCGTGTAGGCGTACATCGACGAGGAGTATTCGACATCCGCGTCAAGGTGAAGATAGGTGAGGAACCGCCAGCTCGCGCCGACTACTCCAGTCGCCTCGGGAAGACGCGAAACGGGATGTGTCTCCGCTATCGTGTATGTCGCGCCCGCGAAGAGAGCGAGGTCGTCGGTCGGCGTCGCTCGCGCGGTAAGCTCGAAGCCTGTCGCCTTTAAGTCGCTTGCGTTGTGGTACTGACCTGCCGCGTCGAGGTCGAAGCGGTCGTCGATCTCGTTCCTGTACGCCGAGGCGTGGATTGTTAGCCATTCCGTCGGCGCGGCGCGAACGCCTACGGTGAAGGTGTCCATCGTCTCCGCGTCGATATGTTCCCACGCGGTCGTGTTGGCGCGGAAGACGAGCCCCGGATAGTGGACTGCCCGCGCATATGAAGCAAACACGCCGAACGCATCGGTACCGATCGTAATTGCCGCGGACGGCGCCCATTCGCCGTGTAGGTCGCTCATGAAGTGATAGCGCGTGCCAGCGGAAGGCGTGAGCGTCCAGCCATCGCCGAGCGCGAAGTCGTAGCGCGCCGCCACGTAGGGGGAGGTGAGGAACTGGTACTTCTCGCCGGGCGCCCATGTGCGCGCGCCAGTCCGCTCGTTTATCGTCCTCGTGCGGCCGCGCTCAACCATCTCGTCGAGGCCGAGTGTGAAAGTCGCGTCGCCGACGATAAAATCATAGAGTCCGCGATAGCCCCAGGTCTGCCAGTCCGTCTTTGACCAGCCGTATGGGGAGTTGGGGTTCGTGTCGGAGATGTGGTCCTTGTGCCAGCGGATGCGTCCGTCGGTCACATAGACGAGTGAGTGTCCCTTCATCCATTCGCGGTCGGAGTCGAGGCGGAGTGCGTAGGAGTCCATGTCTGTATCGAACTGGTCGCGGATTGGCGTCGGCTCGCCCTTTGCGCCGGGATCCTGCACCTTCGATTCGGCGCGGCGGTAGATGAAGGTAAGATAGTCCGCATCGGTAAGTTCTATGCCGCCGCGCGCGAACGCGTTTCTGAGTTCGGCCATGTTGTGGTCGCGCTTTCCTTCGCTGTAGCGGTATGCCGCGCCTGCGGCGAAGTCGAAAGGTCCTTCCTTAACGCCAGCTTTCGCGCTCGCGACGAGTGTCGAGAAGCGGCCGTAGGCAAGATCAGTCTCGCCCGAGAAACCCTCTTCGCGCTGCCGCCATGTTGTCATGTCTATCGCGGTGAACGAATTCGGCGTAGTGCGCGGGCGGGGCGACTTCGTGATCTCGATTGATTCTGCGAAGTCTATCGGGTTCAGGTCAAGTAGCGGGTGGCTGAAGAAACTCCCGACAGCGGGAACGCCGTCTTGAAAGACGGTGAGCGACGATCCCGGGCGGCTTTCGCCTGTGCCGCGCACATAGACGCTGCCGCCCTGAGCGCCGCCGTACGAGCCGATCGGCGCATAGCGCGAAATCGAGACGCCCGGCACATGGCGAAGCGCCGTCGGGAGGTCTTGCGCGGTGAGACGCGAGGTCTGGTCTGAGCCGACGAATGTCACTTCCGCGCCGTCCGGCGTGAAGCGCTCTTCCCTTGCGATTGGCGAGGCCGTCACGACGACGGGCTCGAGTTCCGCTACTGTGTTTGTCGCGGCGGTTTCTCCGAAAAGCGGCATCGCCGCGAATGCGACGAACGAGAGGGTCGTTGCGGGGAGATGCTTCATGGTGCATAGAAGTATATCAAATTCTTGCGTCAAGCGCAGTTCCTGTAGTTTACCCATTTTTACTGATCCGACCCTCGCCAAAGCCGCCGAATCTAACTCCGATCAGCAGGGCTCTCGCTACCGCTCCGCAGAATTTCATTTGCTTCGCGCCCATCATTCGTGTCTCGCTGAATGATACAGGTCGTCTTTAAGCTGGAGGAAGTATCCTCCAGACCTCCTCACTGCAGCGACGGAGTGGTTGCTGTGCCTTCAGAACCTGCCGAAGGCAGCCCCAAAAGACAATTTCAACGCACGGAATCGCCGTTGAGACATCGCGAAGCTGCGGAGCGGTAGCGGGAGCCATAACGCTCGGAGTTTCTTCTTGTTAGGAGGTTCATATATTATTCATCGGGGCGAGATGTGCTTTGATGGCCAAAAAGTAAAATCTATGCGTCGTTTGCGCTGTGCCGCCTGTCCTTACGATATGGTATAATATCACGCCTATGAAGAAGAAAGCAGCGAAAGTGCCGAACGAGGCGAAGATTGCGAAGCTCGTGAGGGAGCTCCTCGTCGAGCTTGGCGAAAACCCCGAGCGCGACGGACTCAAGAAGACCCCCGTGAGGGTCGCGAAGTCGCTTTCGTTCCTGACGCGCGGCTACAGGCAGGACATCGCCAAGGTCGTGAACGGCGCGCGGTTCAAGTCTGGCACGAACCACATGGTGATCCTTAAGGACATCGAGCTCTATTCTCTCTGCGAGCACCACATGCTGCCTTTCTACGGCAAGTGCGCGATCGGCTACATCTCGCGCGGCAAGGTGCTTGGCGTCTCGAAGCTCGCGCGCATAGTCGACATGTACGCGCGGCGGCTTCAGATACAGGAGCGCATGACCGAGGAGATCGCGGACGCGGTGATGGCCGAGACGGGCGCGGAAGGCGTCGGCGTCGTGATCCGCGCGAAGCACCTCTGCATGATGATGCGCGGCGTCGAGAAGCAGAATAGCGAGATGACGACTTCGGCAGTCCTCGGCACGTTCAGGACCGACGAGAAAGTTCGTCAGGAATTTCTGGCGCTTATTAAGTGAAAGGTTTAAGATGAAACGGCTTCTTACGATACAGGACATTTCTTGCGTCGGGCAGTGCTCCACCACGGTCGCGCTTCCGCTCGTCTCCGCATGCGGCGTCGAGTGCGCGGTGCTGCCGCCGGCGATCCTCTCGAACCACACTGGCGGCTTCAAGTCGTGGACCTTTGCAGACTTGACCGGCGAGCTTCCCAAGGTCGAGGCGAAGTGGGTCGAGCACGGCATCCGATTCGACGCGTTCTACACGGGCTATGTCTGCGAAAGCCACATCGACCCGATCCTCTCGATCTTCAAGACGTGCGCCGAGAAGGGCGCGATTCGCGTCGTCGATCCTGCGATGGCCGACAACGGCGTTCTCTACGCCGGCTTCGCGCCCGACTTCCCGTCGAAGATGGCGCGGCTCGTCAACGGTGCGGACTACATTCTCCCCAATCTCACCGAGGCGGCGCTGCTCGTCGGCGAAAAGCCAAAGCTCTCCGGCTATACGAAGGGCGAGCTTGAGTCGCTTATCGCGAAGCTTCACGCTCTCGGCGCGAAGAATGTTGTCCTCACGGGAGTAAGCTTCTCGCCAGACGAGCTCGGGAGCGCCGTTTCCGACGGCTCGACGGTGCAGTACGATTTCAATCCGAAGCTTGAGAAGATGAGCCATGGAACGGGCGATGTCTACGCGTCTGTCTTTGCGGGCGCGGTGCTGCGCGGCAAGACGGCGCTTGAAGCCGCAGCTCTCGCGGCCGATGTCGTCTGCGAGGCGATCAAGGCGACCGACGACGACCATTGGTACGGCGTCAGCTTCGAGCGCGCGATTCCCTTCCTCGTTGAGCGGCTTGCCTGAAAGTCGTCGCGTCGCATTGCGCCGAAACACCCCTCCGCTCCCGCGCCCTAACTCTATCTGATGCTACGCCGACTCCACTCTGTCCCTAACCGACTCTAACTGCTCCTAATCCGCCCCGCCACTTCACCGCGCCGCCGCATGTCGCTCAGTTCGGCACTCGCTCCCTCGTCCCTTGCCTCACCTTCCATAAGGCGCGTTTTTCTTCGTAGCCTCTGCGCTCGTCGATGTCCCATCGACTCGCTTAACCTTATCCGCGACAAAATAGCCGTGTGGTTGATTTCAGCGTGGCAGTTTCGTTATAATATGACTCAAAGCCGTTGTAAACAAGGGAAGAGGCGAAAGACAACGAAATGGGCGATAAAAAGAGCAATGCCAAAGGGGTGTCTCCCCGTGTGGTCCAACGGTTGGTGGGAACCGTTTGGATTATCGCCAAATATGCATTGGCGACAGTAGGCGCGCTTTTGCTATTGGTAGTTGCGGTGATTTTGCCAGACATCCCAGGTGCAAAACGGTTCAGTCGCTACTGCTCATATCCAGACAAGGATGCCTTGATTGCGGCCGAGTCTGATGCTGTGATGAATGTCCGTGATTGCTCGCTGAACGGCACGAATTATGTCGTTGTTGTGATGAAGCCCTGTCGATTCCTTGCGTCTGGCCCTGCGGTTCTCGTGTATGGCCCGGATGGACGACTTTTCGACAAGACGGGCGACGAAGGGGACGATTCGCGGTTTCAGCATACATGGCACTGGCGCAAGTCGCTTTCCGACCGGAATCAGCCGGGGGCAGACCCCACTAAACCGTTGTAAAATGCATGTTTGCGCGTTGTTGCCGTATGCAGTTAAGCGAGCCGACGATAAGGCGGCGAGCACGGTTGCCCGAAACAAAGCCGCACACTGGAAGGCAGGCCAGCACTGAGCAACCACGGATCAGCACAAATAACACCCAAGGGTCTCAGCAGGGGCAGACTCCTGTGACACAGTAGAACTGCGCGGGGCGGGGGACGAAGAGGGTCAAAAATGACCCGAAAAAAACCCTTTCGCGACCCACAAGAAATTTGTAGATTTGCGACAATGTTCCCGCCTTGGAAAACAAGGCGAAAGGAAAAGGGAACATGGTTGCAAGATGCTATTCGGGTGCGATAAACGGCGTAGATGCGTCGGCTGTCGAGATCGAGGTCAGCTCCTCCAAGGGGACGAGCTCGTTCGCGATCGTCGGGCTTCCCGACACGGCGGTAAAGGAGGCGAAGGATCGCGTCTCGACCGCGCTTAGGAATTCCGGCTTCAGGTCTAAGGACGAATACGCGGTTACCGTGAACCTAGCGCCCGCAGACGTGAGGAAGGAAGGGCCGATCTACGATCTCCCAATTGCCGTTGCGCTTCTCAAGGCGACGCAGCGTCTTCGCACCGAGGAGCTTTCTGAGTACGCGCTCGTGGGGGAACTGTCGCTCTCAGGCGGCGTGAGACGCGTAAGAGGAATCATCCCCATCGTCGTCGAGATGCGGCGCATCGGTCGCCGTGCGGTGCTTGTTCCAGAGGAGAACGCCGAGGAGGCGAGCGTCGTCTCGGGCATCGACGTTATTCCAGTGAGAACCCTTGTCGAGGCGGTTAAGTACCTTAGCGGAGAGCTGGAGATTGAACCGCACTCGACCGACCTCGCTTCGCTCGTCGCGGCCGATGAAGGGCATGGCGACGACTTCGCAGACGTAAAGGGGCAGGAGAGTCTTCGCAAGGCGGTAGAGGTTGCAGTTGCCGGCGGACATAACTTGCTGATGATCGGCTCGCCAGGGTCTGGCAAGACGATGATTGCACGGCGGATACCGTCGATCCTCCCTCCCATGAGCGTAGAGGAAGCACTTGAGGTCTCGAAGATCCATTCTGTCGCGGGGCGCGAGAAGGGCGGCGGGATGTTCGTCACCTCACGGCCTTTCCGCGCGCCACACCATACCGTGAGTTCAATCGGGCTCCTCGGCGGCGGAACAAAGCCAGTTCCAGGTGAAGTCTCGCTCGCGCATCGTGGCGTCCTCTTTCTCGACGAGTTCGCAGAGTTTCCTCGCCCCGCCCTTGAAGTCCTTCGCCAGCCGCTAGAGGACGGCCATGTTTCCGTCTCCCGCGCGGCGGCTGCGCTCGATTTCCCGTCGCGCTTCATGCTTGTCGCGGCGATGAATCCCTGCCCTTGCGGATACTACAACGACCCGACGCACGAGTGCCGCTGCAACCAGCGGCAGATACTCAAGTACCAGCATCGCGTGTCTGGGCCTCTCCTGGATCGCATAGACATCCAGTGCGGTGTTGCGGCCGTTAAGCCCGACGACCTTGACTCCCTCAAGCCGGGAGAATCGAGTGCGGTGATTCGCGCGCGCGTGGTCGCGGCGAGGGCTTTGCAGCGCGAGCGCTATCGCGGCATGCCGGGGATATCCACGAACGCCGACGCCAAGAGCCGTGACCTAAAGGACATCTGCCGCCTGGACGAGAAGGCTGCGCGGAAGTTCCGTGAGCAACTTGAGCGGCTTCAGTTTTCTGCGCGCGCCTACGACCGCGTCCTCAGGGTCGCGCGCACATGCGCCGACTTGGAGGGGCGTGCTGACGTGGCGGAAGAAGATATTTTCCGTGCCGCCCAATATCGCCAGCTCGACAATGGATCTGATTCTTTCTGGGCCTGACGGCCCGGCGAGGCAAAAACAAAAGAAAGGAGAATAACCATGAACGAGAATACAACTCAAGGCGCCGGCCCCGCAAAGGTCGGCCAATACCGCCCGAACCTGGCGTTCTACCATGCGAACGCGAAGGGTACGGGTTGTGCGCTGAAGCTTTCGCTTCATCCGGCGCACGACGATACGGACGGGTGCATAATGATGACGATGGCGAACCAGTTGACAATCGGCGACCGCATGGCTCCAAATCCTGTGTTCCCGAAATTCGACTGGGACGGCCGGCTCACGGTGAAGCTCGACTTTTCCGACCTGACGCGCATCGTCCAGGTGCTCAGGGGAGAGTGCGAGTCGATAGAGGACGGCAAGGGCCTGTACCACAGGGCGCCCCGCTTTTATACGCGCATAGTCCTCAGGCACATGGTCGAGCCGATGGTCGGTTATTCGCTCGAGCTCTACCGCACCTCGAACGACGGAAAGGAGGAGTCGAACGCAAGGATAATCCTCTCCGACGCCGAGGCGCTTGGGCTCGGGCTTGCAATCGAGAATTCGTTCGGCGTCATAAGCTTCGGCATCCCGATGCTTGTCGAACATGACACGACGGCTTATCGCCGCGAAACGCGGGAGGGGCGCAATGCCGCTGCGGCCTAAAGTGCCTAACGTCGGCGTCGAACACGGCGCATGGGGCGAGGATGTCGCGGTCGAGTACTTGCGGGTCCACGGCTACGAGATAGTCGACCGCAACGTCCGCCCCTGCCGCCGCGACCAGCGGCTTGAGATCGACGTCATTGCCTACGACCGCATGTACGACGTGATGGCGTTCGTCGAGGTGAAGCAGCATGCGCGGCGAAGCCCCTATGCCCGTCGTCTCCAGAGCATAACGCGGCGCAAGAAAGATCTTTTGCGCCGTGCCTGTCGCACCTGGCTTGCCAAGGAGCATTGGAAGGGCGGCTACCGATTCGACGTGATCGAGGTCTATGGCGAGCCAAACTCGCGCATGCGGGCCGAGATCGACCATGTCCCCGGCGTTCAGCTGTTCGAGAAGAATGAGCGGTATGTGCGCTGGGGAGATTGATAATGAATTAACCATGTAGAACAGGTAGAACATGCAGAAACTCTACACGCTCTACATGTTCTACACGGCTAAAAAGAAGTTTTGAATTTAACTGGAAAGGAAAACAACCATGACACTTGAAAATGTAATGAAGGAAATCAGGAAGCAGTTCGGAGAGATGTCGATACTAAAGCTAGGCGACGAGGCGAGGCGAGATGTCGAGGCCGTCTCGACGGGGGCGCTCGGGCTTGACCTTGCGCTTGGAGTCGGTGGACTCCCTAAGGGGCGCATTATCGAGCTTTATGGCCACGAGTCTTCGGGCAAGACTACGCTTGCGCTACATGCAGTCGCGAATGTCCAGAAGGCAGGTGGAACGGCGGCGTTCATCGACGCAGAGCATGCGCTCGATCCCAGCTACGCGAAAAAGATAGGTGTCGACCTCGCAGGGCTCGTTGTCTCTCAGCCGTCGAGCGGCGAAGAGGCGCTCACGATATGCGAGGAGCTTGTGAAGTCGGGAGCTGTCGATATTGTTGTCGTTGATTCTGTCGCGGCGCTGACGCCTCAGGCCGAGATTGACGGCGCGATGGGCGATAGCCATGTGGGGCTTCAGGCACGGCTGATGTCGCAAGCAATGAGAAAGCTCACGGCCGCTATCGCTCAGACGAAGACGCTTTGCATCTTCACAAACCAGGTGCGCGACAAGATTGGCGTGATGTTCGGGAATCCAGAGACGACGCCTGGCGGCAAGGCGCTCAAGTTCTACGCGAGCTGCCGACTACAGGTGCAGCGCATTGGCGCGATAAAGTCCGTCGCCGGCGAGGTCATCGGGAATCGCACGCGCGTAAAAGTCGTGAAGAACAAGGTCGCCTCGCCGTTTACCGAGGCCGAGTTCGACATTCTCTATTCGTGCGGTATTTCGTGGGAGGGCTCTGTCCTTGATGCGGCGCTCGCGCGCGGTGTTGTGGAGAGGCGAGGCAGCTGGCTTGCCTTCGGCGGTGAGCAGATTGCCCAGGGATCGCTCGCGGCTATTGCATATTTGCGCGAAAATCCCGACTTGGCAGCAAAGATCGTCGAGCTCGTCAAGACAACGCCTCCCGACCCCGCCAAGGCCAAAGCAGCGAGGAAAGCGGCATGAAAAACCTCGCGCGTTGAAGTGTCGAGGGAGATATGATACAATTGTTACATCAAAAACGACATTTATTAGCAGGAAGGAATTGGATATGGCAAGTGGGAAAATGTTGGCAGTCGGGTTTGCGGCATGCGCGGCAGCAGTTGTTGTGGCGGGTGTGGCTTTTGCAGACGATATCGCCAAGTATGACAAGAACATGGCCGTAGAAGGCATTGTTGTCACCAATGGGATCAAGTGGATCGACGGCAAGCTTCTGCCAATTGAGGGCCGCGCGTTCAACGACGTTGAGCACTACTACGACCGTCTGCCCGCAGGCGTCACGACGAATGTGAATGGCGGTGTCCGCTCGATGAAGCACCATACGTCCGGGATGCAGTTTCGGTTTGTGACCGACTCGAAGAAGCTCTCGTTCAAGTGGGTTCCGTACAACCAGAGCCTTGCAATGGATCATATGCCGGCCTCTGGTGTTAGCGGAATTGACGTCTACCGGTTTGACGCCAAGAGTGGGCGCTGGCTGTACGTCAAGACTGGTCGCATCACCAATGCGAAGGGTGCGCAGATGCAGATTCCGTGGACGCCTGGCGCACCGTGCCTTGTGAACCTTCCGCTCTACAACGGCGTGAGGGAGTTTTCGCTTGGCGTCGAGCCGAACGCGACCGTCTCGGCGCTCGGCCCCCGCAAGAGCGGCATCGACAAACCCGTCGTGTTCTACGGCACGTCGATAACCCATGGCGGATGCTGCTCCCGCCCTGGAATGGCGTTTGTCAATATCGTCGGCCGCGACCTTGATGTTCCTGTGGTTAACCTCGGCTTTTCGGGCTCGGGCGTGATGGAGTTCGAGATGAGCGAGCACCTCGCCCGCATTGACGCGAGTTGCTATGTGCTTGACTGCCTCTGGAACATGGGATCGCTGGCCTCGGGAGCAAGCAAAGGCCGCAATGTCGAGGAGAACTACGAGCCGTTCATAAGGAACCTGCGTGCCAAGCGGCCAGATGTGCCGATTGTCATGGCGGAGATGTGCGATGTCTACTGCGGCGGACCAAACGCAAAGGACAAGTATATCAAGCAGCTTTACGACAAGCTTGTCGCCGAGGGCTGGAAGAATCTCGTATATCTGCCGAAAGACGGCATGTACATGGGCGATTTGGAAGGAACTGTAGATGGTTGCCATCCAAACGACTGGGGAATGATGTCTCTCGCTCGCGCCTTTGGAGGGGCGGTGCGAAAGGCATTGGGGCTTTGAGAGTGCCGATTGTATGTCGCAAAGTCCACGGCTTTGACAGTATACGCCGATTTTGATACAATATCCGCACTTTTTGCAAATGGGAGTATTGGAAATGAAAGAAATCAACGGTGAGCTGTCGGCCAAGGGGCTTAAAATCGCGATTGCCGCAAGCCGCTTCAACAGTTTTCTCGTCGAACAGCTCGTCAAGGGCGCAGAAGATGCGTTTATCCGTATGGGCGGTTCTGAAAAGGACCTGACTCTCGTCAGGGTCCCCGGTGCGTATGAGCTTCCCTTTGTCGCGGCGAAACTTGTCGCCACGAAGCCCGATGCGATTGTTTGCCTTGGTGCCGTCGTGCAGGGTGCGACAGCCCATGCCGACCTTATCAACCAGGCGACGGCAAAGGCATTTACTGAGATTTCCGTTTCGTCCGGCGTTCCGGTAATCGACGGCGTAGTTTCCGCCGAGAGCCTTGAACAGGCGGTTGAGCGTTGCGGCACCAAGCAGGGCAACAAAGGTTTCTCAGCGATGCAGGCCGCCATTGAGACGGCAAACGTTGCGAAAAAGCTGTAATTTGTGATTGAATCAAAGAAAGAAGGAAAAAACATGGCGAAAGAAGTGAAGAAGGTTGCGTTTCTGACGGCTGGTGGTCTTGCTCCCTGCCTAAGTTCCTCAATCGGTTACCTGATCGACGAATACACCAAGAAGGCGCCGAACGTCGAGATGATCGGCTACATCAACGGCTACATGGGGCTCCTCAAGGGCGAGTCCGTGTCCGTGACGCCCGAAGTCCGCAAGAACGCGCTTATCCTGACGAAGCACGGAGGCTCCCCGATTGGCAACAGCCGCGTGAAGCTCACGAACGTAAAGGACTGCGTCAAGCGCGGCCTCGTCAAGGAGGGCGAGGATCCTCTCAAGGTCGCGGCCGACCAGCTCGTAAAGGACGGCGTTGACGTCCTTCACACCATTGGCGGCGACGACACCAACACTACCGCGGCCGATCTCGCTGCGTACCTCGCCACCAACAACTATCCGCTTATCGTAGTCGGGCTTCCCAAGACGATCGACAACGACGTCTATCCGATCAAGCAGTCGCTCGGCGCCTGGACGGCTGCCGAGGAGGGCGCGAAGTTCTTCATGAACGTCGTCAAGGAGAACAGCGCCAATCCGCGCGCGCTCACGATCCACGAGGTCATGGGCCGCAACTGCGGCTGGCTCACCTACAAGACGGCGCAGTGCTATCGCAAGATGCTCAAGCGCATGAAGTTCGTGCCCGAGTTCCTGCTTACGCCCGAGCGCCAGGACGTCCATGCCGTCTATGTGCCGGAGTCCAAGATTGACTTTGCGGCCGAGGGCGAGCGCCTCAGGAAGATCATGGACAAGTGGGATTCCGTCAACATCTTCGTCTCCGAAGGCGCAGGCGTCAAGGACATCATCAAGGAGATGGCGAAGCGCGGCGAAGAGGTTCCGACCGACGCGTTCGGACATCCGCGGCTTGACAAGGTCAACGTCGGCCAGTACATCGGCAAGCGCTTTGGCCAGATCCTCGGCGCAGAGAAGGTCCAGGTGTTCAAGTCGGGATACTTCGCCCGAGCGGCTGCCCCCTGCAAGAAGGATCTCAAGCTCATCGAGAAGTGCGCCCGCAAGGCCGTTGCATGCGCGCTCGCGGGCGAGAGCGGCGTCGTAGGCCCCGACGAGAGGAAGGGCGCGAAGATCTGCGCCTGCGAGTTCCCGAGCATCAAGGGCGGCAAGCCCTTCAACGTTCGCAAAGGCTCGTTCCGCAAGATGCTGTCCGAGATCGGCCAGCCCAAGCCGCGCAAGAAGCGCACCGCGAAGTAATCGTCCGGTCTGAGCAGTCTTTCCCGGGGAAAGGAGGTCTTTATGGCAGAAAGCATCAAGAAGGGTGTCATAGTTGAGTTCGATTTTGCCGCTATGGATGGAGCGGAGCTTCTCTTCTCCGTCACGAAGCGCTTCCTTTCGGCGCTCGACAAGATACCTTTCGACGAACGCATAGAGGCCCAGCACCTCGCCGGGGGCAACTACCAGGGAGCCCTTGCCGAGTATTTCTCCATAGTCAAGACGAAGAAGACCGCGGCAAAGGCCGCCAAGGATCTCGCCGCCGCGTTCGAGGCCGCTCTCAACGAGGCGGTGCCGAAGGCGGTCACCGCGTCCTTCAAGAACTTCGTTTCCGCACTCGCCTCGAAGGGCGTCAAGGTCGTAATTGCTACGCGCGCCGACATAGAGACGGTGCAGCCGGCGTTCGAGGGGCTCCTTGGCGAAAATGTCGTCCTCTATCACGAGACGGCGGCAACCTATGGCAGCGTAAAGTGGGACGCCTGGCGTCGCGCGTGCGCGATGAACAAGTTGCGTAACTTCTCGACGATCGCGGTCACCGGTTCGGGGCACGGCGTAAAGTCTGCGCTTGTCGCAGGAATGGGTTCTGTCGCCGTCCTTACTCCGCATGTCGCCTACCAGGACTTCGGCGGAGCGGACGAGGTTGTCCGCGAGCTCAATTCCGCCGCGGCAAAGGCCGTGCTCGAGGTTTTGAGGGTTTGATTTGAAATGACGGGAATAGAGCGGCTACATGACATAATGACGCGGCTCAGGGACCCGGAGAGGGGCTGTCCGTGGGACCGCGAGCAGACGCTTGAGTCGCTAAAGCCCTGCCTTCTCGAAGAGACGCACGAGCTCCTTGCGGCGATGGACCGCCCAGAGGACAAGGCCAACTACGTCGAGGAGCTTGGCGACGTTCTCCTCCAGGTCATGTTCCAGTGCGTCATGGCCGAGCAAGAGGGGCGCTTCTCCTTCGACGACGTGGCGAACGCGATTTCCGACAAACTCGTCCATCGTCACCCGCATGTCTTCGGCAACGTCGATGCAAAGGACTCCGCGACAGTGCTCCGCAACTGGGAGCAGATAAAGCAGATGGAGCACAAGAAGGAGGCGCGTCATTCAGCCCTCGACGGCGTTCCCGCCGCGCTCCCCGCGCTCCTAAAGGCTCAGCGTACGCAGGAGAAGGCCGCGCGCGTCGGCTTCGACTGGAAGGACGCCGACGGTCCCATGGAGAAAGTCGAAGAGGAGATATCCGAACTCAAGGCCGAGATCGCGGCGAGAAAGAGCGACAAGCCCGCCGATTCTGACAAGGTGAAGGGAGAGCTTGGAGATCTCGTCTTCGCAGTCGCAAACCTCGCCCGCCATCTCAAGGTGGACGCCGAGAGCGCCGCAGAGCTTTCGACCTCGAAGTTTTCCCGCCGCTTCCGCGCCGTCGAGGCGGGGGCAAAGGCCCAGGGCCGCTCGCTCAAGGACATGACCCTTGCCGAAATGGACGAGCTCTGGAACGAGGCAAAGAAGCACGATGACGATTAGCGTCATTGAGCCCCACGGATTTTGCGCCGGAGTGACAGCCGCGCTGAAGAAGGCCCTTTCCCTCGCGGCCGCACGACGCAGCGACTCAAGCACTTCCCTCTACTGCCTTCACGAACTCGTCCACAACGAGATTGTCGTCGAAGAGCTTAAAAAGCGCGGATTCGCATTTGTCGAGAGTCTCGACGAGGTTCCGGACGGCGCGACAGTGCTCTTTTCGGCGCATGGCGTCGCCCCTGAGGTGCGGGAGACTGCGAAGGCACGGGGGATCCGCGTCGTCGACGCGACCTGCCCCTTTGTCGAGCGGGTCCACAAGGCGGCGCGCGACTTCGCCGCGAGGGGGCTTCGCGTAGTCGTCATCGGGCATCCCGGGCACATAGAGGTCAAGGGCATCGTCGGCGAAGTCGATGAAGCCGTCGTGATTTCCGATGTCGCGGCGGCGAAGGAGTTTTGCGCAGCAGCGGCAGACACAGCCACGTGCCTCGGCGTCGTCAGCCAGACGACGATGAACGCGGACGAGGTTGCCGAGATCGTCGCTGTACTCAAGACGCGATTCAAGGTCGAGACGACGGCCGAGGTCTGCAACGCGACGAAGGTGCGTCAGGACGCCGTAAAGGCGTTTGGCGGCGATGCCGTTCTCGTTCTCGGCAGCGCAAGCTCGTCGAACACGGCGCGGCTCTGCGAATGTGCGCCTTGCAGGGCGTTCAGGGCTGGAACGATGGACGAGGTGAAGTTGCTCGATCTCTCGGGGGTGACGCATCTCGGCGTGACTTCCGGCGCATCTACTCCAGAGGAATTTCTAAAGGCAGCAGTCGCATGGCTCCGCGGCGAAATGGTATAATACTACTTATGGAAAAGAAGACACAGCAGTTCAAGGCCGAGATCGCCGAAATGCTCGATCTCGTGGTAAATTCGCTCTACTCGAAGAAGGAGATATTCCTCCGCGAGCTCATATCCAACGCCTCTGACGCGATAGACCGCGCGAAGTTCCTTTCGCTCACCGACAAGTCGCTCGTCCAGGACAACCCGGAATGGAAGATCCAGATCGCCGCCGACAAAGGCGCGAAGACGCTGATGATCTCCGACAACGGCATCGGCATGGACGCCGCCGAGCTCGAGCAGAACCTCGGCACCATCGCGTCGTCCGGCACGAAGAAGTTCCGCGAGATGCTGAAGGAGAAGGGTGGAGAGTCCCTTCCCGAGCTCATCGGCCAGTTCGGCGTCGGCTTCTACGCGGCGTTCATGGTCGCCGACAAGGTGACGGTCGAGACCATGAAGCGCGGCACCGATGTCTCGTGCAAGTGGGAGTCGGACATGTCGGGCGGCTACACGATCTCCGACGGCGAGCGAGACTTCCCGGGAACTTCGATAACGCTGCACCTTCGCGACGACCAGCTCGAGTATCTCGACTGGTGGCGCGTCTCGGACCTCGTGAAGAAATACTCCGACTTCATCGCCTATCCGATTACCTTCCGCCAGCTTGACGTCCCGAAGGACGAGAAGGAAGAGGACAAGAAGTCGCGCGAAGAGCGCGAGGCGAAGCCGCTCAACACGATG
>OCTX012048653.1_pt1 | contig 14787 bp, 9 predicted proteins | sample 1539691 | NCBI WGS metagenome assembly OCTX01 (sample SAMN02144231, study PRJEB22623) | gut metagenome | biome: sheep rumen | host: Ovis aries | place: New Zealand | reverse complement strand
GGATTTCGACCATGGCCCAGAGTTTATGGCAATGGCTCAGAAGTTAAACGAGCAGTATGGACTGAACATCACTAAGACCTACGATGCTTCGTCTATCCCATTAGCACCCAATGCTCGCAAATAATAATAGTGGCATTGTCATCATCTATAATAGAGAAGTTATGAATGTTATAGGTATAACTGGAAAGCAAAATAGGAAGTCATTTCGTACCTTTGCACCAGATATTTGAATCAACGTTTAATAATACAAAGTAATATGGAACTTATCAATTACAAAGAGTTTATTGCACAGCGCAAGGCCAAGGCGGAGAGCCAGGCACGTGAGTATTTCTACAACAAGAAGGAACGCAAGCCCTACTATTGGGCTGAAGGCAACACCCTCACCGAGCTCGAAGACTACTGCCAGGCAGAGCTCATCAACGATAAGAGTCATCGCACCGTAGGTTTCAAACTCTAACCCCCCATCTTCGCCTATGCAAATAACCCTTTTGAAAGTAATATATGATTTTTCCAGATACAACACTCTCTACTTCGACGACGAACTGCCCATACCCAATTTTGGCATGATACACGGTTTCCACCACCTCGGCTACTTCACAGCCACACCCTCTCCCGAGGGCTGTCATGTAAAGGTAGAAATCAGTGACTTCTACGACTATACCGAGGAGCAGTATCGCAATGTCCTGGTCCACGAGATGCTCCACCTCTACCTCTTCGCCACAGGGCTCGACACCAAAGTCTACCATGGCATGGAGTTCCAGCGTATGGCAAACTGTCTCAACCTCAGATATGGACTCCACATCTCACAGTATGTCGACACCACCCACATGAAGGTGAGCCCTCAGGCCAAGTGGTTTTACCGCTGGCTGTATAAACTCATACCATAACCATTAAAAACCCCTTAACAACAATGAACAAACTAGAAACATTCGCTTACTACCTCGGCTGGTACACATCCTATGCCAAAGACTTCTTCCGTCCCCAGGTCACCTGGCTCCTGCCCTTCCTGCTGGGCATCGCCACAGGCATCTTCGCCTGTCGTTATCTTGCCCCTTACATCCACTCACTTGCATAAAGCAACATCGGCTCGGCTGTTTAAGGTCGGTCTCGGCGAGCGTTCAATTTTCAATTATCAATTATCAATTATCAACTATCAATTTTCCAACCATGACCATTCAGTTTGAACTACACTATTTCGAGGGATGCACCTGCACAGGGTGTGCCGTCATCGAAGACCTCTTCATCAACGTTCCCTTCAGCCAGGCTGAGGTAGACCTCATGCACCAGCTCGTCAGCAGCATCAGCGACGACGATGCCGACTTCAGCCATGGCATCCTGCCCATACTCCGCGAGGCAGCCCCCGAGCTCCACGAGCGCATCTCCTCAGCAGCCCGCCAGGCAATGTTCGACTATCTCGTAGCCACTGGCATCAGCGAGGGCAAGATCGAGTTCAGCGACGACGAGCTCCATGCCAACTACCAGAAAGACTATGGCATCACCACTGACGACTTCGACACCGACGACTACTACACCTGGTACTCCGAAGAGATGGATCGCATCAACAGCAGCAGCCTCCGTTGGGTTCGCTCACGCTACTCCGTCGACGAGGGCGTCTGCCTTGAAGACGATCCCGAGTACACCGTCGACATCCCAGTCGAATTCCTCGAGTAACCCACTACCCCCGACTTTTGTATAAACTCTATATTTGTTTTTGGATTACAAATAACGCCCAGTCGTGATGACTCGGCGTTATTTTCTTTAGGAAAAAAATGGAGGTTAGAGTTTTAATGCTTAATTTTGCCTTGAATTTTGATAAATTTCTGCCTGAAAGGCAATAATGATTATATGGAATCGCCGTAGAAACATATATCAAACATCATCCATCTATCCCTTCCACTCCTCAGGAATTCGGCAGCAGCAACAACTTGAGTGTTCCAGGTCTATGTCATCGCTGTACATATCCTGTATGTCAAAGAAATCCTCCTCGTTGTCGTAGTCAAAGTCATCCTGAGGGTACTTCTCTATATGCCCATTCTCTATGCCATTGACCACCATCTTGACAAAGACCGGGCGATAGATATTGTCCCACCAAAACTTACAGAAGAGGTCTTTGTCCCCCTCCTCCAATATCTGCAGCAGACTCGTCTCTGGAACATACTCCCCATGAGTATCCTCCTTCACCCTCTCAGCCTCATACTTCGCTATAAGCAACTTTATTCTCTCTACCTCTTGGTCCGTCAGGTCTATCTTCACCGTTATCATCTCATCATCATAAGTCATATAGACCTTCACCTCAAACTTATATTCCATATCTTCTTTTGGTTTTAGTTATTTCTCTTCAGTAGCCATACACCTTATTTATATATCTATACCACCTTAATGTCTAAATGTCTGAATGTCTGTTTGTCCTAAAACTCCTTAGCACTTTCCTCAGACAGTTCCCAGAACAGGTCAACAGGGTCGGCATAAGCAGGGTCATTTTTCTTCAGTAGCTCATTGAGGGATTGGTACGCACAGGAGTTAATCTTTTCATACAACTTCTGTTCATCCTCATCTTGCAAGCCAACATTCCAACTCTCAAGTGAGCAATTATTCGTCATCCACATCTGGTAGAGCAACTCATACTCTTCATCATTCAAGTTTATGGAAACCCAATAACGATGTGACACACTCTCTCCACCTGCCTCCAGACACCAGTCCATCCAAAATTTCACCTCTTTCATATTATGTGTGGTTTTAGTTATTGTATTTCTTTTGCCGCCATAGGCATTATTCAGGTTTCAGATTTTTGCCTACTCAGATTCAAAAGAAAGCCTGCCAGAACCAATCTCACTATATTGTTCTGCATTCAAAGAATTGATGCGCAATATCCCTGCAACCTCTATTCTATCCTTGCCAAAATCATCATTGGTACCTATCAGATATGCTGTTTTCTCATCAATTGGTTTATATAGGAAACAGTCCTGCTCATAGCTTTCAGATTTCTCATACAACCTGTCTGTGAAATCAGGAGTATCCTCCAAGTCGATAACGAGGAAACTATTTTCCTTTTCTACCTCCTTTCCCATTTCCGGATAGCACCCTTTCACTCTGATTACACCATAGCCCAGCTTTCTTAAATCTTTCTGCAACTCATTATTACGATTGTTATTCTCGACTCTGTTATAATTCCCCCTCCATGCCGTAATGATGGCACAATTCCTGTTCTCCAACCAATATATAGACCTGTTCAGACTGTATTCACAAGTGTCGTCATCGATACCGTGATCCTCGTCGTACTCATCATACATGTCATTAATCGCAGTCTGAGGTACATCAATGCTTATATGTGGCCCCTTCTCATTTTCTCTCTCCACCTTCTTCTCCTCTTCTATCTTCTGCAATCTATACAGCAACTCCCTCTTTAATCTTTCCATCCTAAATTTAAACACATCAGCAGGTCCAAACGCATAATTTTCATCAAGTGTCATAATCACATCACTCTCTGGGTCGCGGGAGAAGAGATTAGACGTTGTCTCCACATCCAGGCACAAGTATTCCGTCAATCTCTCAGCTTCATCATCCCTGAATGATGGAAAGTAACGACGAACTTCGTTATAATGCAATATATCGAAAAAACCCTCCTCGTAGCGATTCGTCACCCTTAAGATGGCAGTCACATCATCGTTCATTACGACCTCACCTTCCACATACACCTCTTCGTTCACATAGTAGCGGTAGATTTTCCCTTCTGATAAATCATCCATATTCACATCATCAGTTGATTCTGGCTCATACAATGAGTCTAACAGTTCCCTTATATCACCGTCAGTTATCTCATCACTGCCCTCATTTCTATTTGGTTTTAGTTTTTTCTCTTCAGTAGCCATACACCTTATTTATATATCTATACCACTTTAATGTCTAAATGTCTAAATGTCTAAATGTCTGAATGTCCTATTTTGAGATTTTATTTACAAAAGAGGCAAGAATCAATGTTTAGAGGAAGACGCAAGCTAGGCCAATAGAAAGGAGCATTTCTCCATCCTTTGTTCTTTCCATTTTCATAAATCTCATTTCCATTTTCACGGAACAACATAAGGAAAGGTCTTGATGGATTTTGTGATGTATAATTCCTTGCTACGATTGGATCTGTATTACCATCTTCAGGAGCATCTACAAAGTTTTCATTCTTTCTTATTCTCCTCATGTTACGATTCTTCTTTACATAGCACCATATCATTCCATTTTTAGGAGCATATTTCTCTATTGCTGCAATCATGATATCCTCATCCCATTCCATTCCTTTATTATTATCAATATCTCTGTTATATATATATGTGGAACGAATGTTCTTCAATATCTGGTATGCATGATCTTTATGGATTAAGAACGGAGTACCCTCAGCATATCCTTTCTCCTGCTGTAAAAAGTCATCTATACCCCCAATAATAGGTCTAATCTTTGTTGGACTATCTGTCTGGAATCCGAATGTAGTAATACGCTTAAATGAATCAAAAGACTCCAGATCTGATATAAGTAACTTATTCGAACCACAAGGCTTAACTCCCAACTGTCTGTCATACTGTATTGCAACTATAGGCATTGGAGCACCTGGATTCTTCATAGCTTCTATGAATATTTCCCTTAGCTGATGATCCATATTGTCTATCCATTCCATTATATCATACAGTTCTTGAGTTGTATGAAGACGAGTAACTGCCATATCCTCTTTCGAACGATTACCATACATACGATGGTGCTGAAGCACTGCATCAGTTTGTTTTATCTGAGGATTACGTCCATACATAAAGCCTAGCATATGGTCAATTGTTATACCTCTATCCAACTTAAATCCACCTATAAAGATATTCAGAGGGCAGGTCAGTTTTAATTGTCCATCTTTACCCAGCAAGTCACCATTTGTTTCAGAGTTTACTGTTTGTACGATGTAAGCACCATCTTCAAATATCTTGAGGAATCTGTTCCACACATCTTGCTTTGACGGCATGAAGATATCAATCTCCTTCAACTGATTTCCAGCCTCATTAGATTCTTTTAAATCTGCATATGCGAAATCAAACAATCCTTCCAGCCCTTGACCGTTATTATTCAGTACATCATCTTCCCATGCATTTAAAATATTACCAACTACTAGTTTCTCAAAATTGTGGTCTTTCTTAGCTGTTGAAATATGCATAAAGAAGCTGGAACTGTAACGTTGGTTGTTCAATTTCTCTTCTTGTATCTGCCTGATAGCCGAAGCAACAAAATAACTCATCAAAGCCTTTCTCAGAGGTTCATACACTGAAGTTGTATGTGCATTTTTATACACCCTAGCATGCTTATTCTTATCTAACAATCGCTCCATACACTCATCACTAACTATATGTTTCAAGTATGAATACATGGAAGCAGAGTTCTGAGATAATATAAAATATTGCTTGCCACCTACATAGTTTTCATGTATAGGCACCAGTGTGACGAATCTTGGTCTGAAAGGCTCCACCACTCCATTGCTCACTTCAACAGTATGGTCAGGTTGCAGGAATAGTGAGTATGGGGTCGCAGTCACCTGAAGATATCTACAGAAGCTTGGAACCTGTGCAAACTTATCAATCTTAAGAGCAATTTTTCCTGCTGAAACATCTTCATTATTCTGATAGAAAGCTCTGCTCACGAAGTCAGCCTCATCGTCTATTATAAGCACTCTCTTATTTTTGAAGTTTGTCTTCTGAAATAATTCTATAAGATAGTCCAAACGTGCAGTATTCTTATAGGTTACGAAAATGTTTTTCTGGTTATTTATCTGGTTAGGACTGAAATGCATTCCCTTATCCGTTTTATGTACTCCTATTATGGTCTTACCTATTTCATCGCTTGACAGATAATCGCGGAATTCATATTCCATTCGAGCCATTGTCTGTTCCACCAGTCCATCATCAGACTTAGTCAGCACCACACACACATCAATACCCTTGTCAAATGCTAAGCCCATCACTCCCACAAACGCTCTGGTCTTACCACACTGTATTTTACCCAATAGCAGTCCAGGGTCTGAGGCATTCGATATATTAGTCACCAACAACTGATCTACCGTCTTTTCTATGCAGTCTTTCAGTTCGTCACTATAACCAACTATTCTGGAGAGATGTTCGTATATAGTTTCTTGTTCTTGTTGTTGCAGTTGTTGTTTCTTCGCATTAAGTTGTTGCATCATGGCATCACGTTGCTGTATTATAGCAGCAGCTGATGTAGCATCTAATTTTGCTATCGTTTCATTAAGCGAATTAATTATGCCTTCCAGTATTTGAATGTCAATTTCTAGCTGTGTCATAATATTTGATTATTTATGATGATTAATTTATTGCCTCAATTTTTATGTCTCCTCTCCCTATCCTCAATAAACCTTAGATACTGATTTAGAGCAGCTGACATAGAATTATGTTTGCGCTTATTTTCCGCAACATAATCTGAAGAAGAATTGAGGATATCAATACATAGTCGTACATCCTCAGCTGTAGTGTAACTATATACAGATTCAGCCTGCTCATCTACTTCCTTATTTATCCATTGACGAACAGCATTGTCAATAGTACTTATATAGCTGTCAGCTGTAGCTTGAGCAACATTGTCTGACAAGTAATGACGGAATTGAATATCGATAGGATAATTCCACTTAGTTGCCTCATCGTTGATTACAGGTTTTGCAATTGTTGCTTGCGCTTCATCATCCCATATTACTTTTATACCTAATTTGGGAAGATATTCACCAAGAGCCAGCAGGTCTTTCTCCTTTTGGTCATTACTCAATTGTGTCATCACATAGAATCCATCAACGAGTGTCTGAGGCGATTTACCATCAGAGTCTCTTACTGTTTCTGTACGCTCTACTATACATATATCTTGACCTGCCACTCGATGCCAGGCACTATGTTTGCTCCTGTTATTACAGATATTTTCCAGGCCTATCTTCTTTAGGGCGAGTATCCAAGTATTAACAGCTTTCTTTTCATGATATACTGTTCCATCCTTGAAATAGACAGAGAAGCCAATAGACTTTGATTTTGTGAAACGAGGCTCAGTCTCAGCAACTTCCTCTTCGTTTGTAGTTTCTGGTTCAGCTACAACATCTTCTTTTGTCTCTTCTAAGGTCATTTCACTTTGTATTCCTGAAGCAGTAGGCTTAGTCGGAGCCATTGTTGACATCTGTATGCAGTTTCGTGTAAATGAAACACTCAAACAACCATTAGGGTCATAACTGCCACTAAACATTAGTGGGCTCTTAACTTTTGAGAGTACCATCTTTAATTGCTCTACCAGTTCTGGCAACAACTCTTCTTTCAGCAATTGGTCTTCCAATATTTCCCACTGTGGGTCAATAGGCTTTCCTTCTTCTTGAAGCGAAGCCTTATGGGTATAGAAATCGGTTAGTTTACTCATCTTCATCAGTTTCGTTATCGTTCAAATGGTATATTTTCTCTACAAATTTATCAACTCTTCGTTGCAAATCTAATAGAGCTTTTTCACTATTGGTCGTTTTCTTAATTGCAATAGCTTCTTCAACAAAAGCCGTTGCTTTTGCCTTTTGCTTATCGGTAGGAACAATGATAGGCAATTGTCGAGCATCGTTTATCTGGAAAGTCTGAGTATTGTTTACAAAATTATCAACATAGAGACTTATAAAAGTGGAATTGATCAGAGTGATGATATAGTCCTCTGGTACTTTGTCTGTCATTCCAAAAAGACTCATACTCTTCACATCATGGATGCTTTTCTGTTTTTTACGACATTTCAAATAGGTCGTATTGATATCACTCCAACAAAAGCCTTCTCTAAAATAAAATTTATAACCTTGATACCTCGCTTTAGAGTCTTTTTTCAGGGAAGACACATTTTCTTTTGTCCATGCAATTGCAAAAGGAGTTTCGAGATACCAACGATTTCCATCTTTATCTCCTTTGTCGTATGGAATGTAGTATTTTTTTGAGGAGACTATTCCATTTTCTTTTTCTTCTTTAGAGAGTTTACTTACGTCAGCAAGCTCATCATCATCAATCATTCTATATATATAACCTTGTCCAAATATGTCTCTTCCGTATTTTTCTTTAAGTTCGTCAAACAGCATTGTAATTTCGTTATCTGAGAGTGATTCTAAGAATTGTTTCTCATTTGCAAATCCAATCATCTGAGGGACTTTTACTTTATGCTTCTTAATAGCCTCTGCCAGTTTTTTTGGTCGAGACGCAATAATATTTTTAGCCCATTTTGTGGAACGACGTACAGCAATGAATTTGCCATTATTAGCAGTAGCAAGGCCTTGTCCTCCCTCTGTCAGGCATCCTAACAATGCAACACATCCAGATGCAAGTTGATTTCTATAATTATCAAGTACATCCTTGTTTTTTGCAATCTTTTTAGATGTATCTATCATATCCCACCAGCTTTCATATAATTCCTTAACAACCTGTCCATATAAGCCATGAATGCGAAGATTTAGCGTTGTTGGCTTGAAGATTATTAGATGAAGATTATTTATAAAAACATCTTGTCCTATCGATGGTAAGTGTTTCGGATGAATCAAATCTTCCATACCATCCATGAACATGATTTGATGATTATCTTCAACATTATGGCGAGTCACCTGGAAAATACAAGTATCAACCATCACCGCTTCAAATGGATTTGCCGTATCGAATATGTAATCTATTGTATTACTCAATAGCAACTCTCTCATATTCTGTTTGGTTTGAGTCGTCCAAAAAGTTTTGGGAGTAATATAAGTCAAAGAACCACCTTCCTTACATAATCTCAACCCTTTAAATGTGAACAAATTATAAGTATCATCTGAAAATCCGAAATCATGCTCGTATCGAATTTTATCTTTCTCTTTTACATCTTTAGTTGAAATATATGGTGGATTACCAATCACTATATCGAATCCATCAGTCACACCAAACATCCATTCTATATCGAGGAATGGAGAAACGCTATTCTGGTCGTATGGATTCCAGTCTGTTACTTGGAGAACAGCTGCTTCAAAGCCATGAGGAATACTCTTGTTTTGTTCATGTTCAATGTCACTGCGACATGCAGATATAGCTGTATTGATACGATCACGCTCACGCTTATTCCTATCAACTCTAACTATTTTGGGCTCTGAGAACAAATCTACTTGCACAGCTTCTTCTACCCAATCTTCTCCCTGATATTTCTCTATTAAGATCTCATAGTCTGCTATCTGCTGTTGCAGTTCTTTTATCTTTTTTTCGTTTGGTTCACCCACCAAACGATTAATGTGCTGATGTATCTGTTTACGTTTAGCCTCATCTTCTTTCAGCAAACGAATTTTCTCTTTGCGTTTGCGTGTGTAGAAATGACGACGACGGATTGTTATAAGTTCATTCTTTAATAATGTAAGAACTTCATCCTGTGTCCAGTCTTCATTATACTGGTGTATATCAGCGTTAATGAGTGAATTGGCTGCTACAAACTTTGATTCAAGATTAGGCAGGGTCTTGATTCCAAAGTTTATTTCAGGCTTGTCATGCTGTATATCATTCTGCTCACATATAAGAGTGATAAAGAAACGAAGTCTGGAAATCAACATAGCTATAGGCTGTATGTCAACACCATATATGCATGACTCGATAATGTAGAGCTTACGAGTATAGTCAGGCGAGTTGAGACCATTATTGAAGGTTTCTTCTATCTCCAATAATTTCTTCTTTCGCTCTTCTTCATCTACTATTCCAAAGGCTCTGCGACTCTCATCAACAGCCATGTTTAGAAGTATTTCTCGCCACTTGGTATTGTCAGGATCAACCTGTTGCAGAATATGAACCATCTGCTGTAGCATACCCATAGGGAATGCACCTGAACCACAGGCAGGGTCAAGCACCTTACAGGTGAAGAGCGAATGAAGTATTCGTTCTTTCTGCTCATCAGTGAGCGATATATCCTCTGTGGTAAAATCAAGTAACTGGCGGAATTTAGGTTCAAGTTCTTCGCCTACTGTTTGCTTTAGGTGTGCTACAAGACTCTCGTTCACCATATATTGAACAATCTCACGAGGTGTGTAGAAAGAACCACTTTCGTTACGTGCTGTTTCCTTCGTCTCTGGATTATATGCGCCCAATAGATTCTCAAACACTTTTCCCAAAAGTTCAGGGTCAAGCGCAACCTGAACATCTTGAGGTGTATTCTCTTCTATAGTGAATACATACTTATTGAAAATTGAAATGATACCCTTTGTAGGATGGAAGAAAAGAATATTTGGAATAAAGGCACGATACATAAACACTCCATTCTTCTTACGACCATTACGTGAGAAACCATCATAATAAAAACGTCTCTCTACACCATCAAGAGTATTAGTTTTATCTTGACACTCAAAAAGTCCACAGTTCAAGAATGGAACAGTGGAGAACAGTTCTATAACCTCGTTTTCGCTAATAGAAAAGAGTTCTGCATAACGATACAGATTCTTCACATCTGCTGTATTAGCCTCAGCAAAACCTCTGCGTTCACCATCCTCTATAACAGGTCTGTTCAATGTGCCAAAGAACAAATTCTGAAGAATAGCTTGGTAATAGTTACCTTCTGTTTCACTTTGGGCATCGAAATCTTTAAGAATGGTGGCTACATATTCTTCATCGAAGATGCTGGATGGTACGAGGTCTTTCTGCTTGATGAACCATACAAACATCAGGCGAGTAATCAAGCGAATAATACGAGTGTCTATATCCTCTCTATCATCATCTTGTGTGTCAACATCACCAGGGAATGTAACTCCAGCTTCATCAGAAACAGCCCACTGATACCATTCGAACAGGTCGTTATAGAACTGCTTGGTGAGCAACTCAGAATTAAACACTTTCTGCCACTTTTCATACAACTTGTCAAATGTTGCACAGTCATTACATTCCATTCCTTTTAGAATGTCCATGTGCCCACGATGAGGATTGTGGCAATCTATATTGCGAAGCAGACTAACCTTGCCAAGTTTTTCGCCAATCCTATATTGTTGATTTTTTGCATAACTAGTGCGTTCACATGTAGATATGGACAATTGGTTGCCTTGCTGAATAAATAAAACGACAGGATTGCTAACTGCATACCTATTGAAGGCTCGTGTGAGATTAGCCAGAATAGTTCGAGTAACATTGGCATCAGGATTCACTTGGAGTGCAAAAACAAACATGCCATTATACTTTTCATCTTTTGCATCGTTTATCGCTGCATCAATTTCGACATTATTAGTATTGCTTGTGAACGACCTATCATCAATTTGCGCAACAAAATAAACTCCTGATACAACATCAAGAGAATCCTCCGTGGCTTTTGACAATTGAAGTTTGCTAAACAACTTATGTATATCAAGCTGAGATATAGCGCCTGGGCTGTATTTAAGACCTAACCTATCTAATAGCCTATGCGATGCTGTTCGTAAATCAGATGTAGTGAAAAGTTTAAGCGTCTCTTTCATATAGAATCTTTGTTAATCGTTTTCTTTTGTTGATACAAAATCCCATGCAATAAGGTCATATTTCTCTATGTCAATACGATCCTCAATTGCTTCGCTGCTATTACCTGGCACTGCATTGTCTGTAGAGCCTCCCATAAGATTATCAATAGCCCCATACAAATCATCTTCGCTCTTGGGGGCAAACCATTTTTTAATAACTTCTGATAAATGGTTTAGCATATCTGGATTAGCATTTAGGATTTCCTGTGGCAAGAATGTCTGCTCATTTTTATGCAGATTGAGAAGATGGAGAACTTCTGCTTTGTCCAGTTCCTTGAAACTTGGAGCTACCGAATCATCAGTAGGTATGCATAAAAGATGGAAACTCTTGGCATCATCACGATGGCGAAGCAGGGCAACCAGACATTCTGGCATATCCGTGTAAGGTTTCATCTTCCAATGGAAACCAGAGAAAGCACCATTAGGCATACGTTCAAGTTCTTTGAGATGCTTCTGTGCATATTCTTCTGCATCAGCCTTGAACTCTGCCAAAGAAAGAACATCAAAAGTAGGATTGCTTATATCTTCTATTTCACCCACCTGATCATTATGGATAGAGCGCAGACTCTTTGCATCCTGACTTTGGCGGAATTGATTGTTCTGTTCCATCTCTTTAATGTCCTCATTTGCCTGTAAGGTTTCTGAACCTGCCACATTCATTGCTACCATACGATTGCTCACTCTATCTGAGAGACCCAGATATGCTTCAATATCTTCAGAAGGCCAGAAGTTAACACACTGAATTTTATCATTAGGTGAACCAATACGGTCGATACGACCAAAACGCTGAATTAATCTTACAGGGTTCCAGTGAATATCATAATTTATCACCATGTCTGCATCCTGAAGGTTTTGACCTTCACTTATACAGTCTGTAGCAACAATAATGTCAATAGGATGATCAAGACAAGAAATTGTTTTGCTCTCTTTAGATTCTTTTATCAACTTTTTCCATATAGGATAGAGTTGAGCATCTTCTATCTCTTTGGGATTAATGCCAGCTTTCTCATATAAGCTATCCCAACGCATTTCCTTGAACAATTTGCTATAAGGTGCAAATCGCTGCAATTTACCCTCAAGTTCCTGCTGTGATATGTCACCAGTGACGATATCAACCTTAGGCAGTTTATCATTGATATTACTGAATATGTAATTAGCAGTGTCTGTGTATGATGTAAATATTACCACCTTTTTGTTATCACATTTCTGCTTATTCTTTAGAATAGTCAATAGGGTATCAAGTTTCTCGTCTTTACGATGACCTGATGTGATTTCATCACCATACTTTTGCAGATTATCAATAATTCTGTCAAGTATCTCAATATCGCGTTGCAAGTCGTTGATATAGTCATCAATACGAAGCATCTTAGTAAAGTCTATCGTACGTTTGCCTATTGTCTCTATATCTTCTTCTATGGCGGCATCATCATCATCAAAGCCAGAAACTGAACGTTGCTGTGCTAATTCAAGCCACTTAGTATGCAAGTCACGAACTTTTGTAACAGTCCTTAGGCAAGAGTCCCAGCAACTCTCAAGACGCTTTACAAAAAGTGATACCATCATTCCTGCCAAGGACAGCTCGCGCAATGCATTATCATCCCACTCTATTCTGCCAGCATTATAACGACGTATAGACTGCTTGACTACCCAGTTATGAGCAATCATCTGCTGAAGGATTTCACCCCGAGACTCACCAATAACACTGCGTAACGCAAAATAGAGAGTCTTTTCATAAACATCATCACTGTCAAGTGTTTGGCCATTTTGTACTAATGAAACTATCTCAGCCGCTCTGTCAATTATATCTTGATACAATTCGTATTCATATTGAGTGGGCTGATAAGCTGTTAGCCTGAGAATCTTCATGTCATCATATATAGCATCCATATCTGAATATGTTCCTATATTGTTCAAACTGACATGCTCGTTCTGTGGCTTTAGCTGAGTTGGGAATGTAAGGCTAGATTCGTATGTGGTGACAAAAGCACGATTACGTGCTATAATAAGTTCATCTGTAAGTTTAAAAAAGTTTGGAACTCTACTTAACTTATCACGCAATGTGTTGACAGTATGGTTGGGTTCTATTGACCACTGAGTATACTGGTTGTTTGCCTGCCTGAAAATTTCATATAACGGGTCTTCACCTCTCAAGTTAAATTCATCGTAAAAGTGATTATTACCAGCATACCCAATCATCTTAAACTGGTTACGAATATCCTTAAGCCCTGTGTTTATTGGAGTAGCAGATAGCAGCAATACTTTGACTGTATGTTCACGTTTTGCAGATTCACTGATGATTTCATCCAAAAGCATATTGTATCTGCTTGACTTATCGTTACGCAGATTATGACTCTCATCAACAACTACCAATAGCTTTTCATGACTTAATATTGCTTCTTTAGTAATCCCATCATTGTAATTACTTTCTATACGATTATCTTGAAGGTCAGTATGACACCTTACAACATAATCAAACCTGTCCTCTTCAAATCGAGAATTAGCATTTACCTTATATTTTGTCCAGTTGTTGCGAAGCTTCTTTGGACAAAGAATGAGTGTATGGTAGCCATTGTTTTGGAAATATTTTATAACTCCCAAGGCAGAAAAAGTTTTACCTAAACCTACTGCATCAGCTAAAATGGCACCCCCATAGCGAGTCAATAGTTTCACAAGTGATACTACTCCACTTTTCTGAAACTCAAACAGTGTGTTCCATACTCTTGATTTTTGCAAGAACTCCATATCTCGACGATACTCAATTGAGTCATTCATCTCTATGTCTGCCCTGAACAATTCGAAGAGTATTTTCTGATATATTTCCTCTGGTGTGTAAGCCTTGAAAATTTGTTCTATTTGCTCTATGAGGTATGTTTTAGCATCCTTTTCATTAGTTTTGCCATCTTCCAAAGGTATGACTACCTTGGCAGAGGCTACCTTGCTCCATTGATTCTCAAACCACCTTTTAAGGTCTTTTACAGCTGCATTTTCCCTACCTGTTTCTACTAGATTAAGTTCAACATTCGAACTCATCTTGATGCCCAATCCAGCTTCTGTTAAGTTTGAGCTACCTACTATTCCATAGTCATGAGCAGCATCTTCATTATCTTCAAAAATGTAAGACTTTGCATGACAGAAGGCATTATTAATGGTTCGCACTTCTACAGTCTTACGTCTGAGGAATGCAATTGCATTTTTTGCATATGTCGAAAGTTGAAAAGCTGATTCTATATTGCTATTGCCCTGAAGAAGGTTAACTGCTTTTTTTAAGAAGTCTTCATCAC
>OCTX011903011.1_pt1 | contig 14787 bp, 12 predicted proteins | sample 1539691 | NCBI WGS metagenome assembly OCTX01 (sample SAMN02144231, study PRJEB22623) | gut metagenome | biome: sheep rumen | host: Ovis aries | place: New Zealand | reverse complement strand
CGATATTATATTTTTTTCTAATTTCTTCTGTTAGCGGAACAGTCATTCTAGACCAAATCATATCTTGAGTAACATATTGTTTTTCGTAATCTCCATGAATAATAAGTATGCGCTTATATTCAATATTATTTTTTATATATTTTATTTCAAAATCATAAAATATCCCGAAAAGCTCAAATATATCAGGTTCTGTAGTAACTTTATATTCAACACCGCTTTCACGATCATATCTAGCAAGTTCACTCAACCTCCAACCCTTACCATTATTTAGATTTACTTTCATTTCATCACCATAATTATAGTATGTATAAATATCAATATATTTATCATCCTCCAAAATTATATCTATTTTAAGTTTTCCCACTTTTACCGCTTTCATTACCGCTTTCATATTTAGTCTCCTCTATCGATTTTTTATTATACGCTTGGTGATAAAATAATGCAACGAAAAGCTAAGTCATACGATGAAGTAGTAAGATTTATTTATCCATATAAAGAATACTTTTCTTATTCTATAATTGATTTTTTAAAAAGAGCTGTTGTCTATTTCGGATATAAACTACAAATTCTTCAAACAGACAATGGATATGAATTCACTCATACATCTAATACTAAAAGAATACATCCTTTAGATACTTTATGTAATGAATTAGATATCAATCACAAACTTATTAAACCAAGAACTCCTAGGTATAATGGAAAAGTTGAGAGAAGTCATAGAAATGATCAACAAAGATTCTATTCTTATCTTAAGTTTTATTCATATGATGATTTAATCCTTCAAATGAAGGCTTATCTTAAGCGTTCAAATAACATTCCTATGCAAACTCTAGATTGGTCTTCTCCTATTCAAAAAAGAAATCAATTATAAAAGCAATGCTAACGCACTGCTTTTGAAATTAATATTTTTTCAGATTTTTTGATATCACATCATTTACAATTATACAAAATGGGTAAGTCCATTTTCTAAAATATAGTTCATCATAATTATTAATTTTTCCTTTGACTTTTTTTAAAAATAATGATACCTATTATTGCAATTACTATTCCAACTCCAATAATTATATTAGTGCTATCACTATCTTGGACTTCAATTACTGTGTCTTCATCACTTATTAATAATAAGGAATTTTTATCATATTCACAATTGTCATCTTCTGGGCAATTTATTTGGCCTACAAAATATAAGGTGTTTTTTTCTATGTAGAAATTTTCAAAAGTATAATAGTCATTTTTTATTTTTTTTATTTTCTTTTGAAGATTACCTTCAAAGTCAAATTTTAGAACTTCTTTACTTGAATCTATGCTATTCTCATATAATAGCATGTATTCTTCTATATTTTCTGCATCATTTGGATAAAGAATTATGCGCTTTGATTGCTTTATTGGTTCTTCGCCAATTGTTTCCCAATTTATTTGATTTTTACTATTATAGTTTATTAGATAATAACTTTTTTCACCTTTTTTCAATTTTACATCAGAAGTAATTCCATATAGTATAAAACCATCATTTGCTTTTTCCAAGTATGTAGTTTGATACTTTTCTAATGAGTTTTCTACAATGTCTACCTTTTTCCATTCTCTGTCAATATGAACTAAGCTTTTTTCTTCTGGAGCTTTTTCTTTTTTGGTACTTATAATCATAGCATATCCTATTAATTTGGTTTCTTCTTGGGTGGTAGTGATATCTTGATATTCTATTGATTCATCTTCTTGATTTTCACTTTGTTTTATCCAAATAAGATTAAAATCTTTATCATATCTGACAACACAAGCTTTTTTCTTCTTGTTTTCTTCTTTATAGCCAATAGCAAGATAGCCATCTATTTGTTTATCATCATTCAAAGTAGATATTATTTTGGTTATTTTAGTAAATTCATTAGATCCTGATGTTTTTTCCCAGACTAAATTTCCATCTAAATCAAGCTTTAAGAGTGTTGCTGAAGCATCATCTACATTTTCTTGACTTACTACATCATAAGTTTTTTCTAAAGCAATTATATAACCATCTATTTTATTTTCCTCATTATACGTATATTCTAAATAATCTATGTAATCTTCCTTGGTATTGCCATAAGTAAATTTCCAAGATATTTCACCCATGTTATCATACTTTGCCACAATTATTTGATAATTATTATATTTAGTATCGTTGTCTTCAATTGTGTTTTCTAGATAAGAGCCACCTACAATTAGACCATCTTTTGTTCCCTTTTTATTATAGCTACTTTTAATGAACCTTAAATTTTCTTCTGGATACTTATTTATAGAATATATTATATCTTTAGCAAATACATTATAGTTTTGTAATAATATACCAATAACTACAATTATTATAAATTTTACAAATTTCATTGAATACACCTCAATATTATTATATTTTAATTATATGACAAAAAAAGACTAATTACTAGTCTTCTATTTCTTTTTTTATCATTTCTATCTCTTTTTTTGTCTTATATCTTTTATATCTATAATTTTTTGGTAATAAAGTTAAAAGAATTTCACGTGATTTTTTTTCTTTTTCATAATATTCTCTGAATAAAGGGCCTTTTTTTACTAAGAAAACTGGTCCAAAAAAGAATTCTTTCTTAGAGTATCTTTTTTTACCTTTTTTAAAAATTATAATTTGATAAATAAAGTGATTATCTTTTATAAATTCTTCATTACTTATATAGAAACCATTTTTACATAGGTATTTTTTTACATCTTCTTGATAATTATTTGGACTAATAATTAAAGTATCTATTTTTTTTAATACTTTAGGATGCTCTTTACAAATTCCTATTATATTTCTTCCACCCATACCTGATATAATAATTGTATTTATTTCTTCACTGTAGGTGCTTAAACCTGGTCCTAAGCGCACTTCTATTTCTTTTTCCAATCGTTCCTTTTTGATATTATTCTTTGCTTGTTCTACTGGTCCTTTTGCAACATCTGAGGCTACTGCTTTGATATTTTTCTGTTGTCTTACTAGATAAATATCTAATAAAGCATGATCACATCCTACATCTAAGCAAAAGGAGTTAGCTTCCACTAAATCCCCTATTGTTTTTAATCTTGCATTAATTTTCATTAATCTGTCAAAAAATCCTTTAATTTTCTAGAACGAGATGGATGTCTTAATTTTCGAAGTGCTTTAGCTTCTATTTGACGAATTCTTTCTCTAGTTACGCCAAAAATCTGACCTACTTCTTCAAGTGTTCTACATTGACCATCATCAAGACCAAATCTTAATCTTAAAACTTTTTCTTCTCTTTCGGTTAGTGTTTTTAAAACATCTTTTAATTCTTCTTTTAACATTTCAACTGTTGCATATTCTTCTGGTCCCATTGTTCTTTCATCTTTGATAAAGTCTCCTAAATGAGAATCATCTTCTTCTCCTATTGGTGTTTCTAGGGAAACTGGATCTTGCGATATTTTATAAACTTCTCTTACTTTTTCAATGCTTATTCCTAACTTTTTGGCTATTTCCTCATCAGTTGGTTCCCTATTTAATTCTTGTGTTAGTTGTCTTTGTACTCTCGCTAATTTATTAATTGTTTCTACCATGTGAACTGGAACTCTAATGGTTCTTGCTTGATCTGCAATTGCACGAGTAATTGCTTGACGAATCCACCATGTTGCATATGTTGAAAACTTATATCCTTTCGTTGGATCAAACTTATCAACTGCTTTCATAAGACCAATATTTCCTTCTTGGATTAGATCTAGGAATAGCATACCACGTCCTACATATCTCTTGGCAATACTTACCACTAGACGTAGATTAGATTCTGCTAGTAGCTTTTTAGCCTCTCTATCGCCCGCTACAGCGCGTTGGGCATACTCAAACTCTTCATCAGATGTAAGTAAGTTAATGCGTCCAATCTCTTTTAGATACATCCTTACTGGGTCATTTATCTTAACATCTTTTGATAGCGTTAGAGCTTCAACTTGCATATTTGAAGTTATTTCATCTCCAGATGGTTCTTGATCATCATCACCATCTTCAGAAACTATTTCAATATTTGCTTCTACTAAAAAATTATATAAATCATCTAAAGTATCACTATCTACATCAAGTCCTTTTAGTTGATTAGCCAATTGTTCATATGTTACATATCCTTGCTTTTTTCCTATAGAGAGCAATTTTTCTTTTCTTTCGTCTATAGTTTTAATTTCTTCTAACATTCTAACTATCTCCTAACCTAAGCTTTCTAATCTTTTCTACTATTTTAGCTTGTTCTATTGGATCTACTTCTTTTTTCATTAACTCCGTAAGTCTTTTTATTTCACATTTTGTACTATACTCTCGTACAACTTTGAAATATAGAAATAACTCTTCTTTATTAGTAGTTTCTAAATATTCACTAGCTAAAATACTATTTAGAAAATTCAATATATTTTCTTTATCTTGTATATAAGTATAAAAATCAGCAACATTTATTTCACCATATGTTTTATAATAATAGATTATTTCACTACAAGTTGTTCTTATCACTTCTTCAGGAAAAATTAATCTTTCTTTTTCTACTTGAGTAATAACCCAGTCATTGTTTAACATAAAATAAATAATTTGTTCAATTGCTTTTCTATACTTATCTTTCTTAGTAATTTTTTTTTGTGGTATGATTTTTACTTCTTTTTGTTTTTTTTGTTTTAAAAAACTATTCATACGCATTTCCAGTGTATTATAACCTATATCGAATTCTTTTGCAAGTCCTTTCATTATAACTTCTCGATGAATAGAATCTTCTATTTTGGAAGTTTCTTCAATTACCTTGTTTATATACGAGGCTTTTTCTTCATCAGAACGAAAATCTACATTTTCCCTTAATTTTCTCATCTTATAGTCAGAAAAATTAAGAGCTGAATCGAGTAAATTGAGAAATCTTTCTTTTCCATTCTTTAAAATGTAACTATCTGGATCTTCTGAATCGGGAAGAGTTATTACCTTAGGTTCAATTCCTTGCTCTAAAAGCATGTTACCAATATTTAGTGTTGCCTTTTGTCCTGGGGCATCACCATCTAAACATAAAATAATGTTAGGAGAAAGTCGCTTTATTAGGTTCAATTGTTCCTTAGTCATAGCAGTTCCCATAAGAGCTATGGTATTTCTGATGCCAATTGATGATAATCTGATTACATCCATAAACCCCTCTAAGACTATTACACTTTTACTTATCCTACATTCTTCTTTAGCAATATGATAATGATATAAAGTTTCTCCTTTTTTGAATATATCTGTTTCTTTTGTATTTACATATTTATTTTGACCATTATCTTTATAAATTCTACCACTGAAACCTACGACTTTTCCATTAATATCATATAAAGGGAACATTATTCTGTCGTTGTAAATATCATGATTATCATTAGATAGGCCTATTCTATTTAATGTAACCAGTTCATATTTCTTATTAGTTAATAAATTTGTTAAGTCATCTTTTGTTTCTAAAGATAAGCCTATTTCAAATTCTTTTATTAAAACTTCATCTATTTTTCTATCTTCTAAATATTTTTTTGCTTTTTTTCCAATAAGACTATTTAAATTATTTTGATAATATTTAGTAGCGAGAGCATAAGCATCATATAATCTATCATACTTTGTTGTTTTGCGTCTGATAGAAATATTTCCAGTATCTATACCCACTCTATTTCCTAAATATTTTAGGGTTTCTTTAAAATCCATGTGCTCATATTCCATTAAAAAGGTATATACATTACCAGTTGCATGACAAGAAAAACAAGTATAAATTTGTTTTTCTCTTGATACAGACATAGATGGGTTTGAATCATCATGAAAGGGACAAATACCAAAAAAGTTTTTTCCTCTAGCCGTAAGAGGTATTCTTTCACCAATGATTTCAACAATATCAACTTTACTACGAATTGTATTTGCTAATTCATTGTTCATATTAATACCTCCTACTTTTTATTTTTTTACTTTTTGTTGGGGATTTCTTTCCAAAAATTCAGAAAATAAATATTTTATAAACTTTATGTCTGGCTCTGGAGCTAATGATTTATACTTATAGTTTGGTACAATATATTCATATTTTTGTTCTAAATATCTTCGCTGAGAATGATAATGCTCAATTGTATCTAAGTATAAGAAATTCATAAAATCTAATATTCTTTTCAATTCTTTTGGCTTGCTTGGATCATCTAATTTATCTATTTTACTTGAGTTCATTATTTCTTTTCTTATTATCTCATAAGTAGTACTAAATGCCATCAAATAGGTCCTAGGTCTTTTATTATTTGATTATCTTCTACATAAAAATCTACATCTTCTTGATGGAAAAGCCATGGAAAAAGATTCCGAAATCTTCCTTGAGCCATCCACAATCGATTTTCAGATAATTGTTGCTTTAAATTTGATATCATTGAATTTATATACATTGTTTGCGATAAAGCACTAAAACCATTATATTCTAAGAAATCTTCTAAAATTGAAAACGAAAACTCAGTACTTGCATTGCTATTTGTGTTGTTATATAAAGTGAAGAGTTCTCTTAATCTATAATATTCTTCTTCTATTGCTTGCTTTGTCATTTTTTATTTATTTCTTCTTACTTTGCGTTCTTTTATTTCTTCAGAAATTAATCTTAAGAAATCTTCTTGAGATACAGTTGTGGTATCTTTTTGACCAAGCAATCTATAACTAATTGTTTTAGCTTGCTTTTCTTGATCTCCTAAAATAATGGTATAAGGAATTTTTCTTGTTTGGGCTTCACGTAAACGATATCCTAGTTTTTCATTACGACAATCTAATTCTACACGAATATTATTTTGTTTCAAAAGGCCATAGACTTCTTTTCCATAATCTGTTTGAAATTCTGTATTTACAGGTATTATTATTACCTGCTTTGGAGATAACCAAGTTGGTAAAATTCCTTTTGTTTCTTCTAAATAATAAGCGATTGTTCTATCAAGAGATCCAAAAACAGCTCTATGAATTACAACAGGTGTCTTTTTTTCACCATCTTTATCAACATATGTTAAATCAAATTTTGATGGTAAGCAAAAATCTAATTGACAAGTTGATAATGTAAATTCATTACCTACTGCTGGTCTTACTTGAACATCTAATTTTGGACCATAAAAAGCGGCTTCGCCTATTTTTTCAACGTAGTCTATTTTTAAGTCATCTAATACTTCTCTTAACTTATTTTCAGCAAGATTCCACATTTCATCGTCTTGATGATATTTCACTCTATCTTCAGGATCTCTTAAGGATAATTCAAATTTGTAGTTTGTAATTTTCATTTCATTATATACTTCGAGAATTAAATCTACTACCCCCTTAAACTCTTCTTCTATTTGTTCTGGTGTACAGAATATATGAGAATCATTTTGGCAGAATGTACGAACTCTTTCAATTCCTTTTAAGGATCCGCTTGTTTCATAGCGACAATCTCTAGCAATTTCAGCAATTCTAATTGGTAAGTCGCGATATGAATGAATTTCGTTTCCATAAATAACCATATGATGTGGACAGTTCATAGGACGGAGTACAAATTCTTCGCCTTCAACTTCCATTTTTGGAAACATGGCATCTTGATAGTGGTCCCAATGCCCACTTGTTTTATATAGTTCTACATTTCCTAGTGGAGGAGTTTGAACATGTAAATATCCTCTTTTTAATTCTTTATCACGGATATAATTTTCTAATTCATTCCATAACGTGAATCCATTAGGAAGATACATTGGAAGCCCTCTTCCTACTAAATCGCTCATCATATAGATTCCCAAATCTTTACCAATCTTACGATGATCTCTTTCTTTGGCTTCTGCTAAATCTTTTAAATAAGTATTTAAATCCTCTTCTGTTTCAAAACAAACACCATATATTCTTTGAAGCATTTTGTTTTTGGCATCACCCTTCCAATAAGCTCCTGATACCTTTAATAACTTAAAATACTTTAATTCTTTAACAGAATCTACATGTGGTCCTCGACAAAGATCTGTAAAATCTCCTTGGGTGTAACAAGAAATTGGGCCTGCTTTTTCATCCATTCGAGAAATTAAGTCAATCTTATATGGGTCTTCTGCAAATCTTTTTAGGGCTTCTTCCTTAGAAATTTCTTCTCTATAGATTCTTTTACCATCTTTTGATAGTTTTTTCATTTCCTTTTCTATCTTTGGTAAATCTTCTTCTGTTAATGTGATATCTCCTAGGTCAACATCATAGTAAAATCCTTCTTCAATGACTGGTCCTACCCAAAACTTAGCTTCTTTATATAAGTGTTTTATTGCTTGAGCCATTAAATGAGCACAAGAGTGATTTTTGATATTTAATTTTTCATCTTCTTTAATATTAATCATTTTCTTTTCCTCCTATGTATATAGTTACTTTAATATTATTATTTACTTTATTTTTGAATTCTTCTCCTAATGATAATTTTCCTACTATCTTACCATAGTGAATTGGAATAGCTTCTTTAGGATTTAAATCATTAATATAACTTGCAGCTTCATCTTTATCCATGGTATATGTTCCTCCTATTGGAACAAAACAAACATCTGTTTTTACCATATCAGCCTCGGGGGTTCGGTTGGTGTCTCCCATAATATAATAATACGAATTATTTAATAGTAAATTATAGCCTAAGTAATTTTTTTCTCTTGGATGATAATCTACTTTTGTGTTATAAGCTCTTATTGTTTGAAAAGATAAATTATCTATTTGATATTCTTTATTTGGTTCTACAACTAAATAGTTTTCTTTTTCTTTTAAGCATTCTGGAACAATAATTTTTGTTTGATTGTTTTTTACTTTTTCTATTGCTTTTTCATCATAATGATCATAATGATCATGCGTAATAAAAATATAGTCAGCATCATGTAGTTCTTCTTTTATATCATAAGGATCAAAATAAATAATTTTTTCATCCTCTAGACGGATAGATGCGTGATGAATAACTTCTATTTTCATTAAAATTCTCCTTTAAAAATAAAAAAAAGATTGTACAGGAGTGCTTAATGCACGGTACCATCCTCTTTTTTCTTTCTTTTTTTGATAACGGTTTTACCGAAATTACTTTTCATAATTCTACTCAAAAGGTAGTAACGAATTAGTTGTTTGTTCTTTTTCCACCAATAAGAACTCTCTTTAAAACGATTATTAATTCATCTTGTCCTTTATCAACGTATTTATTACTAATATATCACTGGTTTTTTCATTATGCAACTATTTTTTTTGTATCGTAAACCCTGTTTCTGTAGGTCCTATTGTATATATTTTTTTCATTTCATCTGGAGTGAAAAGCCTATCTTTAATCGATTGATAATCTTCTATTGAAATAGGAATACCAGGGTCGGCGTAACATACTTCTGAAGGATAACACTCACTAACCTCCGTGGCTGTTACTATAACTGGTACCTTATTAGAATAACAAACGATAATGACTGTGGTGTCTCCTCCACAGACATATGGAACTAAGTCAAAACATTCATATCCATTTGGTTCTTCAATATCTGCATGGTCTATATTTGTAATCTTATAGTTCCATCTATAAATTTTATGTTCACCTGGACCTTTAACAGCTGTATCCCCAACTTTTAGTTTAGTCGTTTGTCCTTCTTCATTACTCATGTCACTTGATTCTATATCAGTTATAATGCTTTCTTCAGCACTACTCATGTCACTTGATTCTGTGGTAGTTATATTATTTGCTTCGATATTATTTATATTATCTTCTGTTCCACAAGCATATAGATTTGCTGTGATTATTAATGCAAGTATTGCGGTGGAAATGCTATTTAATCTTCCCATTTTTATTTCTCCTCTATCTACTATTCCATTCTCCTGGCACTAGCATCATTGAGCCTAATCCAAGATATCCTTCATTGATTCTTCTATTACTATAACGATAAAAACTATCTAGATTACTACAATTGATATCATTAGGATCAAATAGTGCACAATCTACAACTGATAGGTGTAGATGAACTCCTGTTGAATATCCGGTTGTACCCATTTGTCCTAATGCATCATTTATCGTTACTGGTTTGCCGACATATAAGTCTCTAGCATAACTTGATAGATGAACGTATTGTGATGTGTATTTTCTACCATCTATATCATGCAATACCGTTACTATTAAGGCTCCTGCATTATCTCTATAAATACCTGATATAATTCCATTGGCCACAGGAAAAATTGTTTCTCCCTGGGCTCTTGGACTAGTAATATCAAGGGCAGGATGCCCATAATGTGGATTTTGAGTTACTCTTCCTATTTCTGTTGGTAAATACCAAATTTGTATCGGCTCTGGTTGAGGTTCTGGTTGAGGTTCTGCTGGTGGTTGGGGATTTATATTATTTTTAATTTCTTCCAGTTGAACCTCTTCAAATTCACGATGTTCTGGTGTTTGTGAAGAATCATTGTTTATTATTAACGCTGTTAATGGTAGTGCTACTGGATTTTGTTCTTTTTCTACTTTTGTAGTAATTTTTGCACGTGCCATATCTTTTATATTTACATATTCATAACTAATTTCATATGGGACTTCTTTATTTAACATAATGTTTAACTGAAGGCCAGTAGATATTAATAAAAAACTAATTGAAATAATAATTAGACACTTATTTTTTATTTGTTGTGCTTTCATAAATAATCTCCCAAAAAATATGCTTTATTATACTAAATTATGTTTTATTTGTCAATTACTACCCTTAACGTTACAGTAATTGACTGTTTGATTATTTTGTAACGTTTTATATGATGCTATTTTGTTAGATTTTTTGTTTTACTTAAAAAGTTTAATTGACATAAGAAAACAAAAGACCTAGCAGGCCTTTTACCTATTATTTTCCGATGATAATTGTTTTAGTATATCTTCATACATTTTTTGAATTTCTGGTATCATTTCGTAGTTTTATTTACGATAACCAAGACGTCACATTTTATTTCTATTCCATTATCATTTGTAACAGTAAAGCTTATATCTTTCGTATTTATACCCTTCTTACTTTTAGGTAGTTTATCATACTACCAATTGTTTTTTACTTTTCAAGGCTGTTCTATTAATTTTATTATTAAAAATCAATTTTACTATCATTTTTCTATAGATAGTATTTTTTATAATGAGAACTAGTTTTTCATAATTTTTTTCCACTATCTATTTTTATTAATAAATATTATCTTCTTCTAATATTAGCTTCATACTCACCCATTTTTCTTATTATGTTTGCTGCTAGCTCAGCACTCATATCTCTAATTTTTCTATTTGCATATGGAGCTTTAGGGTTTGCTATTGGGCTGAGACGCGCTCTTACATATGATGGTAACACTAGGGCAGTAGCAACAACAAGAGTTCCTCCTCCAATGGCTTTTGTAAGTCCTATTGCTGGGGCTTTGACTATACTTTCTATCACAGAGATGGTATCTTTTATACTTTCTCTAATAGTCTCTTGGCGATTATCTTTAGTACTTGCTTTTAGCTTGCTATATGCAGCTATTAGCATTTCACATTTTAACCCAACCTCAAAACTGATTTTGTGATTAGGACTTTGTTTGCTTTCAGAAAGTCTCTTAATTATTTGTTCTTTGTGAAGTTTTTCTTGTTCTTGAAGTAACTTTTCATCTTCGGTAGTATCTATTTCTGAAGAACGCTTTTTAACAATAAGCTGCTGAAGGCTGTTTATCAAATGTCCTCTTGCAAAGGTCTCTTTAGGAGCTAAGGCAGCAATTTCTTGGTGAAGTTGCTTTATGCGCGCATCCATTTCTGCGGTTTGTTTATGCAGAGAAGACAATTTCTCTTTGATTTCGTCAATTGGCGGCCTATCATTTATTTTTTCTATATCTTCTTTTTTGGTATAATTATTTAGCAAAGTTTTGTCTAGTTCACTTAATAATTCTTGTCTTGGATCTCTATTACGTAGCATTTGGCGAAGTAAAGCTTCTTGTTCTTCGTAGGTTAAGCTTTCAAGGCTTTCGTTTAATGGTGAAAATTCTAAATTTAATGATGCCTTTAATCTTTCACTTACTTCATTTCTGGAGCACTCATCTTTATTGCAGAAACTATATAATCGACAGTTTTCAGTTCTGGTAAATTTGTGGAAATGGCATTTTCTGCTATAGATTTCCTTTGCTAGTGCTAGTTTTTCAGAATAACTTAAGTTTTTGATTTCTTCTTCAGTTAATGGATGATCATATTTTATTGAAGCAGGAGGCAGTGCTTCTTTTGATTCAGAAAAAATATGGGATAGTCCTTTTGCTAATATTTTAGGTAAAGCTCTACGATTAATTTCGGAAAGTAAAATGTCATTTTTGAGTGAGTTCTTATCAGAAAGAAGATATGCTATATCTTTTTGATTGAGTTGAAGGCTGGATGATTTTAATATTTTAAAATATTTACTATCTACTTTAGCTACATTTTCATCAGAAAGTATTTCTTCTATGTCTTTAAGTAAAGTGTGATCTTCCCCAGCATGTTCTCTTTGCCAACGCCTCATCAATTCTATTTTTTTGCCTATATCCATGAAATCATTATATTCATCAGGAAAGTTTTGGGCCAATATTTTGTATATCCTATTACAAATTTGTTCTTGATGAAACACTTTCTTCATAAAGTTTCTAAAAGCTTCTTTTTCTTCTAAAACACTATACTCTTCGGAAGTCAAAAAATCTTCAGGAAAAGCTTCATTGTATTGTTCAAACGTAAAATGACGAATAATAAAATAATCGTCGGAAAGTAATGGTGATTTTATATTCTCATATGCCTCATCAGGAGAAAGTTTATCTATTTTGTCATCTTTGAGTCCTAATTTCTTTAATAGCCCAATTACTGTTCTTGAATCTACTATACTAAAAAAGTAAAAATGTTTAAAAGCAGCAAATTCTTCATCGGTTAGTTCAACTACCGGTGAGTTTGATTTAATGATATCTCTTGTTAGCAATGCTTTAACTGCTAATTTTTCACCTAGCTCATAAAGAGAGTACGGCATCAAGAATACCATGCGTTTTTCTTCTTCGGATAGTTCATAGGATGGGGATTGAATTTTTAATAAATGTTGGATTGTTTCTTCTTGGACATCCATTTGAGCGAAGCTTTCTTTTCGCTCTCTTGTATATAAGTTAGCTCGTAAAAGAAATTCGATTAATATTAGTTTTTTTGTTTCATCTATTTGTTTTAAATCTTCCTCCGTATAATTATCATAGTATCTTCTTAGTATTTTGATAATTTGTTCTTTGTTTCCAAATAATCCATTCGTAGATGACATCAGTTCCATTTCTGCGTTTATGTCAGTTAAACGCTGGTTTGCCTCTGCAAGCTTTTTTTTATTTTCTTCAACATTGTCTAAAACTACTTGCAATCTTTTAGAGCAAGCTTTTTTTTCAGCTTCAAGCTCATCTATGCTTATATCCTTGTTCCAAAATAGTTTACTAAAATTTATAATTGTCATTATAATATCCACCTTTTCTATGATTAGTTTATCAAGCATATATTAGAAAGTCTATGCTGTAAACTTCATTTTTTATATTAATAAGATTAATAAAAGAGGGTTAGATAAAAATCTACCCCTCTTTTGACTTTAAGCTAGTTATGTAAAAAAGCTAATCTAATACAATCATATGGTCCTCATAATTCGATTCTTTGGGAAATTTGGTCACAAAATAAGTGGAGGCGTGATGATTAGTGCACCATGCTAGAACTATCTTGTAAAGTTCCAGTAACTCCTATGTGCAAAGTTTTCATACACTTTTCATTGTTAATTTGATATTTTCTTTTATTTCTATTTCAATCACTTCTAAAGTCTAATCTTGTTCAGAAATTTGACTACCTGTAATTATCGTATAATCACCGTTTTCTATGCTAATATTATATTAAATATGTGGCTAGAGTCTGTTTTTTGAACATAGTATAAAATAGAAAAAGAGAGATGTTTAATTTTAAGCTTTTAGGTTGTATTATAAATATTGTTTTAATCTTAAGTAAAATTAGTTTCTAAGGCTTCCTATTATTGGATTGTTTTCATTAATTTTTCCCTTACAATCGATTGTTAATTCGTTATTTTCATATAAACAATTATTTGCTTGATCACAAATGTCTTTTAATATAATTACGTTTTCTTGGTCTGCACCTGGATGATCTATTACAGGACTGGCACCTGGTAATGTACCATCATCAATTCTCCATTCTGAACTTTGATCTTGATCTCCACAGTTGATAGATCTTTTTATTCGATTACCAGAAAAATTGTCATTGTATTGTATTATTATTGAATAGTTACAAGCCTTTCCTTCTTCACATCCATTATATCTGAGCTCTTCAATATAATCTTTTGTTCCTTGATCGATAAAGAAGCCTTTTTCTGCTAACTTATCATATGATGGAATTGTTTCTGGCTTGGACGAATCATTAGGACTTGATTTATGATTTAGTTTTATACAAGTATATGAACCCTGTGGCATGGTTTTATCAAACTTAACTATTTTTGTTGTGTTTGAAGTAACAGCACTACAATTTCCTGCATTATCACAAAGCTTATATTTCAATGTTGATACTCCTTCTGCTTGAACATTCCAGTAAGCTCTTTCTTTATTCCAAGAACTAGAATGATAATGCTCACTTTCAGAATGATTTGTAGTAGCTCCCTCTGTTATTAGTTCAAAATGGGATATTCCTGATAAATTGTCTTCTCCTTGTTTTTGAGCTTCTGTATACACTTTTTTATTAGTCCATCCTGAAGTATATTCTATATTCATTCCTGTCATAGTTGTTGGTCTTGCATCACTATTATTATTCCACTTTCTCATATATATAATTGGGGCTGGTGGTGCAGTTTTAT
>OCTX012146662.1_pt1 | contig 14790 bp, 12 predicted proteins | sample 1539691 | NCBI WGS metagenome assembly OCTX01 (sample SAMN02144231, study PRJEB22623) | gut metagenome | biome: sheep rumen | host: Ovis aries | place: New Zealand | reverse complement strand
GTCGAAATCGACAAGGCCGTTCTCCTTGAGAAAAGTCCGGTAATCCTGCAGAATGCCGCTGTCCTGCGTAAGACCGGACGCGGCCCCGGTCCGGAGCATCTTCTCCGCTTCTTCCAGGGAAGGCCGGTCGAAGGGATCCGGGTAATACCGGCAGATCAGCCGGTTCAGCAGGCGGTCTCTCTCAGCGTCGCCGATCAGCCTGTACTCTCTGTGCGTGCTCTCTTTCAGAATATAGAAAAATACAGAGTGAAAAGTGCCGAACAGCACGCCTTTTCTGCTGCCGCCGGTCCTTTTCATAAAGCGATCTCTCATTTCGACTGCGGCGGAGCGGCTGAAGGTAAGGACGAGGATCCGGGAAGGGGCGATCCCGAAGTGCTCGAGAAGATATAAGATCCGTTCTGTGAGAACAAGTGTCTTGCCGCTTCCGGGCCCAGCGATGACTTCGCATGGGCCCGGACCGCAGCATACAGCCTCCCTTTGGGAGGGACTCAGATCTGACAGCATAGAACAGCTCAGGCTTCGAGTTTGGCGATCGCAGTGCGGATCCTCTTAAGGGATTCCTCCTTGCCGAGGATCTCCATGATCTCCGTCGCGCCTGCGGGAGTCGTCTGTTTCCCTGACACCGCAATGCGCACAGGCCAGAGCACATAGCCGTTCTTTACGCCCTTTTCTTCGACATAGGCTTTGAGCGCAGCGTAGAGCGCTTCATTGGAAAAGTCGCCCTGGTCTTCGAGGATCGGCAGAAGGTCTTTCAGGACTTCGAGAGAGGAAGCGGCGCTGGTCTTCATCTTCTTGTGCGTGAACAGGGATACATCGTAATCGGGCAGCGCCTCGAAGAAATCCACCATTCCCGCGATGTCGGGGAAGACCTCGATCCTGGTGCGGACCATTTCGGCGATCTTCTTAAGATCCAGGTCCTTTGTCAGCGCAGCCTTGAGATAAGGTTCCGCCTTCTGATAAAAGACATCGGGATCCATAGCTTTCATGTATTCGCCGTTCATCCAGCGGAGCTTCTGGAAATCGAACACGGAAGGCGCTTTGCCGATCCTGTGGTAGTCGAAGACCTTGATGAGCTCCTCGAGGCTGAAGATCTCCTTATCGCTGTCGGGCGACCATCCCAGAAGGGCGATGAAATTGACGACCGCTTCGGGAATGAATCCCTGCTCGATCAGGTCCTCGTAGGAAGAGTGGCCGCTCCTCTTGGAGAGCTTGTGATGATCCTCGTCCGTGATCAGCGGACAGTGGATATACTTGGGCACCTCCCATCCGAACGCGTCATAGAGGCGGTTGTACTTGGGCGAGGACGAGATGTACTCGTTGCCGCGCACGACGTGCGTGATCCCCATGAGATGGTCGTCAACGACGTTCGCGAAATTATAGGTGGGATACCCGTCGGACTTGAGGAGGATCATGTCTTCAAGCTCTTTGTTCTCGACCGTGACGTCTCCGTAGAGCTCGTCATGGAAGGTCGTCGACCCTTCTGTCGGGTTGTTCTGCCGGATGACATAGGGCTTGCCTTCCCTGAGGTTCTGATCGATCTCCTCCTGTGACAGGTGGAGGCAGTGCTTGTCGTAAACAGTGATCTCTTTCCCCTCTACGACCTGAGTGAGCGTGGAGAGCCGCTCAGGAGTGCAGAAGCAGCGGTAAGCTTCTCCTTTTTCGATGAGCTTCTCCGCATATTCCTTGTAGATCCCTGCGCGCATGCGCTCGCTCTGGACATAGGGTCCGCATCCGCCGTCCTTGTCAGGGCCTTCGTCCTCGATCAGTCCTGTGTCGGCCATGGTCCTCTTGATGATCTCGACGGCGCCTTCCACGAAACGCGTCTGGTCTGTATCCTCTATCCTGAGGATATAATCGCCGTCCTCATGCTTGGCGATGAGATAGGCGTAAAGCGCTGTCCTTAGATTTCCCACATGCATGCGGCCTGTGGGACTTGGAGCATACCTGGTTCTGATTTTCATGTTGACCTCCTGTTGATATTGTTACATCTTTCCTGTACTTCCGAAGCCTCCGGCGCCTCTTTCGGTGCCGGTAAGACCGCCGCTCTCCTCAAAGGAGACGTCAAGATAGGGCATTACCACCATCTGCGCGATCCTTTCTCCCGGCTCGACGATACGGGCCTCTTCGCTGTCATTGTGGAGCGCCACAATGTAGTTCCCACGGTAGTCGGAGTCGCAGACTCCCGTGCAGTTGGCGGGCCTTAGGCCCTCTTTCGCCGCAAGACCGCTCCTTGCGTAGATCGCTGCGAAATATCCGTCCGGTATCTCGAACTGAAGTCCCGTGTCGATCCTGACCGTTTCGTGCGGCCCGATCCGGACCGGATCCTCAAGTGCCGCATAAAGGTCATAACCGGCGGCTTTTTCGCTTCCCCTCGTGGGGACGCGGGCGAGAGCGCTCACCCTTCTGAATCTGACCTTAACAGACCGTTCCATAGCCTTACTCCTTTCCGGCGGCATCCGCGGCGGAAGTCGCGAGCCTGTCGCACCGCTCGTTCTCGGGGTGGCCGGCATGTCCCTTTACCCAGTGGAACCGGATCTTATGCGGCTCTGCTGCAGACAGCAGCCGTTCCCACAGTTCCCTGTTCTTGACCGGCTGTTTCGAGGCTGTCACCCAGCCGTTCTTCTTCCAGTTATCGATCCAGTTCTCATTGAACGCGCTCACGACGTATTTGGAATCCGAATACACATCCACTTCACACGGGAAGCGGAGGCATTCCAGCGCGGCGATCACGCCCATGAGTTCCATCCGGTTGTTGGTCGTCTTTTTAAACCCTTCGGACAGTTCTTTCTCGTGCAGGGTCCCGGAAGAGTCCGTGTACTGAAGGATCGCGCCGTATCCGCCCGGCCCGTCCGGATTTCCCCTGGCCGCGCCGTCTGAGAAAATAGTGACTTTTTTCTGCATAGATCGCTGTCCTTTCAAACTTACAGCTCTACAGCTCCCAGCGGCCCGTCCTCTCATAACGATCGGCGCGCTCCTGCGCGCGATCTGTGATCGAAGGGTCATAACCCATCAGCCGAAGGAGCCGGATCGCGTTCCTGCTGTCCGCAGGTCCCTCCGTGAGCAGATAGGAGAACTTCACGTCATCGCCCTCCACCGTCTCCGAAAAGTGATAATTGGTATAGATCCCGCTCAGGAGCTCCGTCAGTTCCAGATCGTGCGTCGCGGCAAAGATCTGCATGGGAAGCTTCGAGAGCGCGAGAAGGATCTCCGCAGAGGCGCTGATCCTTTCTGTCGTATTCGTGCCCCGAAGCACTTCGTCGACACATAAGAAGACGGGAGCTTTTCCCTCTTCCGAAGCGGCGTCGAGGACGCGTTTCAGAGACCTGATCTCGACGATGAAATAGCTCTCCCCGCTCTCAAGATCATCCTTTAAAGCCATCGATGTATAGACCCTGTAGCAGCGTCCGGAGTAAGCCGCTGCCGGCGCGGTATGCACCGACTGCGACAGGAGCGCCGCGAGGGCAGACGCCTTGAGAAAGGTCGATTTGCCCGACGCGTTAGACCCTGTGATCAGCACCGGCGAGGAGACCGTAATACTGTTGGGGACAGGGGCTTTAAGGAGCGGATGGAAAAGATCCGTGACATCAAACCTGCTTCCCGAAAGGTCGGGTACCGAGTAAAAAGGCAGGGACGCGCGCCAGGACGCGATACTGATCTGCGCGTCTATCGTCCCAACGGCACAAAACAGATCGTCGATCTCCTTTCTCTTTCCCCGGACCGTACCCTGCATGGAAGCGAACTTCATTAGATCCAGATGAAAGAGCATGCAGATATAATCCAGAAAAATGTCCAGGGGATTTACGGAAGAGATCCCGCCGTTCTCCCTGAGAAGGATCCCGCTCCCGGCTTTAAAAGACGCCATGGCGCGGTCCACGGACCGCATGGTCTCTTTCTCTTCTTCATAGGCTGGGAAAGGCTCTTTGGCCAGTGCCCGGCCGCAGGAAAGGAGCCGCATTACGTAACGCAGTGTATAGAGATAGGGATCGATCTCTCTCTTGACCCTGAAATAGGTGAATATGTTCAGGACAAAGCTTCCTAAAAGGCACAGGATCCCCGCAGCCGGGCGAAAGAACATGATCCCGAGCGAGACCGCCGGGCCCAGAACTGCGTACACTTCCTTCGCGGCGCTCCTATCAGGGAGATCGTCCATAAGGGCCAGGTATTCGCGGAATGGATATTTGCTGTTCCTTCCGAGTCCCTGCAGGATCCTCTGCACGTTCACCCTCTCATCTTCGTTCCGCGTCCAAAAGAGGAGCCCTTCCTCTGCTATGACGGTCCCTCCGTCCGTACGGGGAGAGCGAAGGAGTCCGTACAGATATTCCTCGCCTGCACTGCTGCAGGTGTTGTCCATACTTCGGAACACAAGGTCCAGGTCCAGGTCGTTCCAGGTGATATCGTCGACCGTAAAAGTGTTCTCTAAGCGCGGCGAAAGGCCGGGAACAGGGGAATTTCCCAGCTCACGAAGCCTTCCTTCGCTGTATTCCTTGTCACCCGGCTTTCCGAAAGACCGGGCGAGCTTTTCCCTCTCCTTCTGATCCAGACGTTTTCTGTCGCGCATGCCGATCAGAGCTGAGATCAGAAGGAAAACGGCAAGCAGGACCGGCATGATCAGATAAGCTCCCATAGCAGTTCATTCCGCCTCGTATGACTTGACTGTGCCGATGGCGGCCTTTACCAGTCTCGTGAACCTGGGCGCCGCCTGGATCCCCGCTTCCTTGACCTCTTCGTGGCTGAGGGCATGGGTATTGATGCCCGCGGCCATATTGGAGACAAAGGAGATCGCGCAGACCTTCATTCCCGCGTGATGGGCCGTGATCGCTTCCATAACGGTGCTCATTCCGACGACATCCGCGCCGAGGCGCTGCAGGAGCCTGATCTCCGCGGGCGTCTCATAAGAGGGCCCCGAGAGCTGGCAGTATACACCGCTCTCCAGACGGACATCCGCTTCCGACGCTGCCTTTACGACCAGTTCGCGGAGCTTCGGGTCGTAAACTTCCGACATGTCCGGAAAGCGCTCTCCCTCATCGGGATCGTTCTCCCCGATGAGCGGGTTGGGGATGAACAGCGATATGTGGTCGCGCAGGAGTACAAGAGAACCGGGCTTGAGATCGCTGCTGATCCCGCCCGCCGCGTTCGTGAGGAACAGGAACTCCGCTCCCAGCGCGTGCATGACGCGGAGCGGAAGAACGACATCCTCCGGCGCGTATCCCTCGTAATAGTGGACTCTGCCGCTCATGCAGATCAGGGGAACACCTTCCACATAGCCCATGATGAACTTTCCGGCGTGGCCGGAGACCGTAGAGACAGGAAATCCCGGAATATCACTGTATGGGATCTCGCACACTATACTGTCCAGTTTTTCCGTAAATCCGCCGAGGCCGGAGCCCAGTACGAGCGCCGCTTTCGGTACAAAATCGGTGATACTGCGGATATATGTGACGCATTCCCTTACATTCTTTTTCATGTTTCCACTCCCCCGGCTATTCTATCACATCTCGATCTTTTCGGCGATATTGCCTTTGTCTTTGTAAATATGCCATGCAGGCACGCAGCCCCTGACCATGGAAAGCGGATACAGATTGGTATGTCTTCCGATGATGGTGCCGGGATTGAGGACGCTGTTGCATCCGATGTCCGCCCAGTCCCCGAGCATGGCGCCGATCTTCCGAAGGCCTGTCTCCATGTTCTCTTCGCCGCAGTGAATGACCACGTTCTTCTTGTCTGCCTTTACATTGGAAGTAATGGAGCCCGCCCCCATATGCGCGTGGAAACCGAGCACACTGTCGCCGACATAGTTGTAGTGGGGAACTTCGACTTTGTTGAAGAGGACGACATTCTTGAGCTCAGTGGAGTTGCCGACTGTGGCTCCCTTGCCCACGATCGCGCTGCCGCGGATGAAAGCGCACTGTCTGACAGTTGCGTCCTCATCGATGATGCAGGGCCCGCCTATATAAGCGCTGTCAAATATCGTCGCGCTCTTTGCGACCCAGATATTATCTCCCCGCTTTTCGAACCTGTCCGCGGGAAGCCTGTTCCCGAGCGCAATGATAAAATCGGAAATATCGCCGAGGACCTCCCAGGGATATGTCTTCCCCTCAAAGAGTTCCGCCGCGATCGTCTCGTTCAAATCGAACAGATTGGCGATAGTAAAATCAGTGATCTGCATTTTGTTCTCCTTTCCTTGCGGACTTTCTGCGCGTGCCCCCGGATCTGCCCGCCGGAGTCCGGTAGTACTGGCTGTCTTTTTGATACATCGCGCTCAGAACAGCGCTGAAATTGCTGTTCTTGATATTATTCGTGTTCCGCGCGACAAAACCGTTGAGTTTTTCCATATACTCCGCTTCCGAGACGGTCCCTTCGGCCACGCGCGTAAGGCCCAGTTCCCAGCTCGCAGTCAGTTTCGGGTCGAGGAGCGAGCGGATCGAACAGTACACTGTATCGTAGATCATTTCTCCCATCAAAGTAGGGGTGATGATCTGCGTCTTTCTGTTCAGGGAAAGGTATTTGTTGTGGAACAGCTTCTTAAGGATCTCAGCCCTGGTCGCGCTGGTCCCGATCCCGCTTCCGCGGATCTGCTCCCGGAGCTCCTCCTCTTCGATCAGCTGTCCCGCGTTCTCCATCGCGAGGATCATGCTTCCGGAGCTGTAGCGCTTGGGAGGCTTCGTCTCTCCTTCCCTGATCTCCAGCTCTTTGCACTCCATCGCTGTGCCTTTTTTCAGCGACGGCAGGAAGGCGGGCGCTTTGTCTGTACTGCCCTCTTCGTCCTCTTTGGCGGGAACGCTGTCTTCGCGCTTCTTAAAGGAGTATTCCATCACTTCAAGATAGCCTTTGTCGACGCACGTCCTGACCGAAGCAGAGAACATCTCCGTTCCGAGCTGTATCTCAATAGCTATTTTATCAAAGATCGCCGGAGGATAAAAGACAGCCAGGAATCTTCTTGTGATCAGCTCGTAGACCTTCGCGCAGGTCTCTGACAGGGAAGGGAGCGCATTAAGGCCCTGGCCGGTGGGAATGATCGCGTAGTGGTCCGTAATGGCCTTGTCATCCGTATACCGGGTGTTTCCGATCTTTTTATAGGAGCCGCTCTCAAGGATCTTTACGAGGTAAGGCCGGTACATCGGGAGCGTGGAGAGCCCTTTCAGGTTCTTTCCGATCTCCTTCGCGACTGCTGAGGACAGCACTCTCGCGTCCGTGCGCGGGTAAGTGGTCAGCTTCTTCTCGTAAAGCTCCTGCGCCGCCTGCAGCGTCTGGTCCGGACTGATCTTGAAGAATTTAGAGCAGTCGTTCTGGAGCTCTGCCAGGTTGTAAAGGAGCGGCGCGTTCTTCTTCTCTTTTTTGCGCGATACGGAAGCGACGCGGCAGTCCCCGCGGGCAGCTGCTTCACGGAGCTCCGCGATGAGAGCCTCGGCGTCCTCCCGCTTCCTGAAGCCGTTCTCTTTGTAGAGCATCGGCGTGCCAAAATACCGGCTGCCCGGAACAGCGTGCCATTCCGCCGTGATCGTCTCGCCGCTCTCATCCTGCGCGGGGCTGAACTTCCCGAGGATCCTGTAAAAAGGGGTCTTCACGAAGTCCCGGATCTCCCGCTCCCTCCGCACGACCATGCCGAGCACACAGGTCATGACGCGGCCCACAGCGATCACTGAGTAGTTCGTTCCCATCACCCGGCTGATCCCGTCGCCGTACTTGAGCGTCAGGGCGCGGGAGAAGTTGATCCCCATCAGATAGTCTTCTTTGGCGCGAAGATACGCCGCGGCACCGAGGTTGTCGTATTCCGAGTCGTCCTTCGCCTCTTTGATGCCTCTTTGGATCTCATCCCTCGTCTGGGAGTCGATCCAGACCCTGAGCTGTCTTTTGCCGCGGACACCGGCCTGCTGCGCTACCAGGCGGTAGATATATTCGCCTTCTCTTCCCGAGTCCGTACAGATATAGATCGTATCGACATCCTTATCCGTCAGGATCTTCTTTACGATACCGAACTGCTTTTTGACACTGCTTATGACCTCGTACTTGTAAGTGTCCGGAAGAAAAGGGATCGTCGTCAGCGACCACTTTTTATATCTCGGATCATAAGCGTCAGGATAACACATTGTGACCAGATGCCCGACGCACCAGGTCACAATGGTATCTTCCGCTTCCATATAGCCCTCTCTCGAGGTGAATCTTCTGTCCAGGGAAGCGGCAAACTCCCTGGCGACACTCGGTTTTTCAGCAATGAAGACTCTTTTGCCCAATTCTCACACTTTCTGACTGTATTTGACGTTCATTCTGATGTCTGAACAGGTCACTTGCTGCTGATATAGCCCTGTGCCTTGAGCAGCTCCGCGCACAGTACGCCGCCGCCCGCGGCTCCGCGGATCGTATTGTGGGACAGTCCCACGAACTTCCAGTCGAACAGGGTATCTTTTCTGAGGCGGCCGATGGAAACGCCCATTCCCCGCTCATAATTTACGTCCAGCGCTACCTGGGGACGGTTGTCCTCCGTGAGATACTGAATGAACTGCTTGGGAGCGCTGGGCAGGTCCTCTTTCTGAGGAACACCGCTGAACGCCTCAAGAGCCGCAATAAGCTCTTCCTTGGAAGGATCCTTCCTGAAGTTCACGAACACAGACGCCGTATGGCCGTAAAGGACAGGCACGCGGATGCACTGGCTGGTGATCTTAATGTTGTCTCCGGGAACGATCACGCCGTTCTCAATATGTCCGAAAACACGCAGCGGCTCCTTCTCGCTCTTCTCTTCTTCCCCGCCGATATAGGGAATGATGTTGCCGTTCATTTCCGGCCAGTCCCTGAATACCTTGCCGGCACCGGAGATCGCCTGGTAGGTGGAGACGACTGCCTGATAAGGCTCAAATTCTTTCCAGGCGGCGAAAGCAGGAGTATAGCTCTGGATCGAGCAGTTAGGCTTGACCGCGATAAAGCCGCGGGTCGTGCCAAGACGCTTTTTCTGGAACGGGATCACTTCGCTGTGCTCAGGGTTGATCTCCGGGATGATCATCGGGACGTCCGGCGTCCAGCGGTGCGCGCTGTTGTTGGAGACTACGGGCGTCTCTGTCTTCGCGTACTCTTCCTCGATCGCGCGGATCTCGTCCTTGCTCATGTCCACCGCGCTGAAGCAGAAATCGACTTCCGCCGATACGCTCTCCACGTCCTGCACGTTCTTTACGACGATCTTCTTTACCGCTTCCGGTACAGGCGTGTCCATTTTCCATCTGCCTTCGACGCACTCTTCATAGGTCTTTCCCGCGCTGCGGGGGCTTGCCGCGATCGTTGTCACCTCGAACCAGGGATGATCTTCCAGAAGGGAGATGAATCTCTGCCCCACCATACCTGTTCCGCCTAAGATACCGACTCTGAGTTTTCTGTTCATTTTTACCTCCTACTGTCAACTGCTTCCTTCAGCCACTCTTTTTCGATCTCAATGACTTTCTTCATCATCTCCTGACCGGGTGCTCCCAGAGTCAGGCGTTTTTCCACACAGGTGCCGAGCGAGACGGCGTCATAGACATCTTCGTCAAAAGCGGGGCTGAACTCTTTCAGTTCACCGATACTCATGTCTTCAATGCCCTTGTTCTCGTCGATGCAGTGCAGCACGAGCCTTCCGATAATGCCGTGCGCGTCACGGAACGGGACACCCTTTACGACCAGATAGTCCGCCGCGTCCGTCGCGTTAGTGAAGCCTCTTACCGCGCTCAGCCGCATCACTTCTTTCCGGAAAGTGATCGTTGAGAGCATTGCTGAGAACAGTGATATGCAGGCCTTTGCTGTGTCGATCGCGTCAAAAGCAGGCTCCTTGTCTTCCTGCATATCTTTGTTGTAAGCGAGCGGAAGCCCCTTCATCGTCGTGAGGAGCGACATCAGGTCACCGTAGACCCTTCCGGTCTTGCCGCGGACCAGTTCACAGATATCCGGATTCTTCTTCTGCGGCATGATGCTGCTTCCGGTGGAGAATGCGTCGTCCATTTCAATGAAACGGTATTCATTGGAATTCCAGATGATGAGCTCTTCCGCGAAACGGCTCAGGTGCATCATGATGATGGACAGCGCGGCCATAAGTTCGATCAGGTAATCCCTGTCGGAGACGGAGTCCATGCTGTTGAGCGTCGGCGCGTCAAAACCCAGAAGCTCCGATACCATGTCCCTGTCAAGGGGATAGGTGGTCCCCGCGAGCGCTCCGGATCCCAGCGGGCAGTAATTCATCCGCTTAAGACAGTCATCCAGGCGCCCTTTATCCCTCTTGAACATCTCGAAATAAGCTCCGAAATGATGCGCGAGCGTCGTCGGCTGCGCCTTCTGCAAGTGGGTGAAGCCCGGCATGTAGGTGTCCGTATTCTTCTCCATGATCGCGAGGACCGTATCGAGAAGTTCCAGCAGCTGATCCCTGATCTCTCTCGTCATCCGGCGCGTGTAGAGCTTCATGTCGAGAGCCACCTGGTCATTGCGGCTCCTGCCCGTGTGAAGTTTCTTGCCGGTGTCGCCGATGCGCTCGATCAGGTTCGCTTCCACAAAGCTGTGAATGTCCTCGTACTCATTGGTCACAGGAAGCGCGCCGCTCTCAACATCGAACAGGATAGCCGTAAGTTCCTTCGTGATCTTCGAGGCCTCTTCTTCGGTGATGATCCCCTGTTCACCGAGCATCTGCGCATGGGCGATGCTGCCTTTGATGTCATCCCTGTACAGTCTCTTGTCAAAACCGATCGAATCGTTAAAAGCCTTTACGGCTTCATCGGTCTCTTTGACAAAACGGCCTCCCCAGAGCTGTGCCATACCGTATCCTCCTTTTAATGAAATCAGACAAATGATCCATGCCGACAGGCCCTCAGCCTTTGGCTGCTCAGTATTCAAACAAAAAGCGCGGAAAACCGGATCAGTTCCCCGCGCTTCTTAGCTGTAAAGCTGGAAAAGGGACTCGAACCCTCGACCTACTGATTACGAATCAGTTGCGCTACCGACTGCGCTATTCCAGCATGCGCCGCTATTACAACGGCATTTAAGCGTCTTATATATTGTATAGACTTTGCGCCGAGAATGCAAGAGGTTTTTTTTGTTTCTTTTATCAGACGCCCGCTGTCCCGGATCCTGACGATCCGGGACGCGGACGCTTAGCGAATGATCTGTTTTACCCGCCTCTTACAGCTTGTGGATAAAAAGGCCGCTCAGGAGTTTCGGCTCGAACCATGTGGATTTGGGAGGCATGAGTTCCCCCGCGTCCGCCACCGCGAAAAGTTCTTCCATGGAAGTCGGATACATGGAGAAAGCAGCCATGTCCGATCCGCTCCCGACCCTTCTCTCAAGCTCTCTAAGGCCCCTGATTCCGCCGATAAAGCTGATGCGGGGATCCTCTTTGGGATCCCTGATCCCAAGCAGGGGACCGAGGACCCTGTCTTGAAGAACAGAGACGTCGAGGGACTTTACCGGGTCAGCCGGGTCAGGCGCGTCCAAAAGGCGCAGCCTGTACCAGTTCCCGTCAGCCAAAAAGAGCCCGAATTCGCCTTTGCGGGCGGGGCGCACCGGATCTTTTCCCTCACAGCTGATCTCAAAGATCTTCTCCAGTTCGCTTAAGAACTGCTGCGGTGTCCTCCCGCAGAGATCCCTGACAGCCCGGTTGTAATCCATGACCAGCAGCTGGTCCATGGGAAAAAGTACCGACAAAAAGTAATTGAACTCCTCTTTCCCCGTATATCCGGGATTCTCTTCCCTCCGTTTCAGGCCGACCTTTACGGCGGAAGCGCACCTGTGATGCCCGTCCGCGATATAGATCTGTCCGATCCCGGCAAAAGCGCCGCGAATGGCCTCTTTTTTCTCGGGATCTGAAATGACCCATACCCTGTTGCGGACGCCTTCAGCGGTCACAAAATCGTATTCCGGCGCCTCTTCTCTGGTCTCATTCATCAGCCGGTCGAGCGCGGGATGGTTCCTGTAGCACAGGAAGATCGGGCCTGTCTGCGCGTTGCAGGTATCCACGTGACGGATCCTGTCCATCTCCTTGTCGGCTCTCGTTTTCTCGTGCTGCATGATCACGCCCGACAGATAGTCGTCGATGGATGCGCACGCCACGATGCCGGTCTGTGCTCTGCCCTCCAGAGTCTGTTCATAGAGATAATAGCAGGGGGAGTCGTCATGGACAAAGTTCCCTTTTTCGATCGCTTCGTCCAGCATGCTCTTCGCCTTCTCATATACGCAGTCGTCATAGGTCCCGACGGAGTCCGCGAACTGCGTCTCTGCCCTGTCGATCGCGAGAAAAGAGAGCGGGTTGGCGCTTACGACCTTTTTGGCTTCCTCCCTGCTGTAAACGTCATACGGCAGCGCCGCGATCTTATCTTCAAGCCCCCTGGCAGGCCGGTAAGCAGCAAATGACCTGATATCAGCCATGTCTAAGCTCTCCTATCATTTGATTATCCTGACTCTGTACACGTCCCTGACTTCCGCGAGCTTCTGTACGAGCTCCTTGTCAACGGGGCTGTCAAAATCGAACAGCGTGTAGGCCACTTCCTTTTTGGATTTGTTGGCCATTCCCGCGATATTTACGTCGGAAGCGCCGAGGATCTGAGTGAACTGCGTGATCATGCTGGGCTGGTTCTTGTGGAAAATACCGATGCGGCTCTCCGCGGTGCAGACGCCCAGGTCACAGTCCGGATAATTCACGCTGTTCCTGATGTTGCCGTTCTCAAGGTAATTCTTGAGTTCATCGACAGCCATCTTCGCGCAGTTGATCTCGGACTCCTCCGTGGAGGCGCCGAGATGAGGGGTCGTGATGCATCCCTTTTTGCCCGCGACCGTAGGATTCGGGAAATCGGAGACGTACGCGCGCACCCTGCCCGCGTCGATCGCGGCTACGACAGCTTCCTCGTCGAACAGCAGGTCTCTCGCCATATTGACGAGGATCACGCCCTTTTTCATCATGGAGATGGCGTCCCTGCCGATCATCTTCTTAGTGGAATCGAGGAGCGGGACGTGCACTGTAATGAAGTCACAGTTCTTGTAAATATCGTCGACATTAAGGACATGCGTGATCTTGCGGCTGAGGTGCCAGGCCGAGTCGACGGATACATAGGGGTCGTATCCGTAAACATCCATGCCCAGGGAGACCGCAGCGTTCGCGACCAGGACGCCGATCGCGCCGAGTCCGATGATCCCGAGCTTCTTGCCCATGAGTTCCGTGCCTGCGAATTTCTTCTTCTCTTTCTCTGCGACCTTCGCGATGTCAGCGATGTCTTTGTTGCCGCGGACCCAGTTCACGCCGCCCGCGATATCCCTGGCGGCAAGGAGCATTCCCGCAAAGACAAGTTCCTTGACGCCGTTGGCGTTGGCGCCGGGCGTATTGAATACGACAATGCCCTTTTCCGCGCATTTCTGCAGGGGGATGTTGTTGACGCCGGCACCGGCCCTGGCGATCGCATATACGGAATCTGAGAACTCCATGTCGTGCATGGAAGTGCTTCTCACCAGGATCCCGTTCGCCTCTTCGATATCGCTCACCTGTTCATATTTGTTGGTAAAGTTCTTGAGTCCGATCGGAGAGATATTGTTCAGGCATGCAAATTTATAAGTCATATTCTTCCTCTTGTTTACGTTCTTTACGCGTTTTCCGCTTCAAATTTCTTCATGAATGCGATGAGCGCTTCCACGCCCTCATAGGACATCGCGTTGTAAATACTGGCGCGCATTCCGCCGACCGACCTGTGTCCCTTGAGACCGATGAGGCCGTTCGCTTCCGCTTCCTTCACGAATTTCGCCTCGAGTTCCTTGTCTCCGATCACGAAGGGAACGTTCATGATGGAGCGGTCTTTCTTCGCGACAGTGCCCTTGTAGAAATCGGTGCTGTCGAGGTATTCGTACAGGATGGCCGCTTTCTTCTCGTTGCGCTCCTTCATGGCCGTAAGTCCGCCCTGCGCCTTGATCCACTTGAAGACCTTGCCGCAGATATAGATCCCATAGCAGGGAGGGGTATTATAGAGCGAATCGTTGTCCGCCTGCGTCTTCCACTTGAGCATAGTGGGCGTGCAGGGCAGCACGTCGTCCGTGATCAGGTCTTCGCGGATGATCGCGATCACGACGCCCGCGGGACCGACGTTCTTCTGAACGCCGCCGTAAATGACGCCGTACCTGGTCACGTCGATAGGCTCGGAGAGGAAGCAGGAAGATACGTCCGCGACCAGCTCATGTCCCTTTGTATTGGGGAGCTCCCAGAACTTGGTCCCGTAGATCGTGTTGTTCTCGCAGATGTAGACGTAATCGGCATCTTCCGGAATGTCCAGGTCGGAGCAGTCGGGAATATAGCTGAAGGTCTTGTCCTCGGAAGACGCGACGCAGACAGCGTCCGTATACTTCTTCGCTTCCTGGTATGCCCTCTTGGCCCACTGGCCTGTCACGATATAAGCCGCCTTGCCGTTCTTCGAAAGATTCATCGGAACAGCGGAGAACTGCTGATGGGCGCCGCCCTGCAGGAAAAGGACTTTGTAGTTGTCCGGGATCCCCATGACCTCGCGCAGATCCGCTTCCGCCTCTTTGATGATGCCGTCATAGACCTTGCCCCTGTGGCTCATCTCCATGACGGACATGCCGCATCCGCGGTAATCGAGCATTTCTTCCTGTGCTTCTTTTAATACTTCGATCGGCAGGACCGCGGGCCCGGCCGAAAAATTATATACTCTGCCCATTGTTACCTCCAGTTTTTAATATTTTATCAGATCACGCTTTGCCGCCGCGCGCTTCCAGATCGGAAGCGTCAAAAGACTTCTCGATCGGCGCTCCGGGCGAGACCATGGGGAACACCTTGTCGTCCTCGTCGAC
>OCTX012175650.1_pt1 | contig 14799 bp, 14 predicted proteins | sample 1539691 | NCBI WGS metagenome assembly OCTX01 (sample SAMN02144231, study PRJEB22623) | gut metagenome | biome: sheep rumen | host: Ovis aries | place: New Zealand | reverse complement strand
ACGTGTCACTGCTTTCGTAAGCAGACCATCCTCATATGTCAGAACTACAGTCAGACCATCCATCTTCCACGAAAGAAGTCCTTCCTTATCGCCGAGCCAGCTAACCAGCGCATCTACATCTTTGGTTTTATCAAGGGAAAGCATTGGTGCTGGATGTCTCTCCTTAGGCAGTTCACTTACCACCTCATAACCAACACTTTGAGTAGGACTGTTATTGAAGACTGTACCTGTTTCTTCCTCAAGAGAAACAAGTTCATCATAGAGCTTATCATATTCGAAATTGCTCATTATCTCGACATCCTCAGCATAATACGCTTTTGAAGCTTTGTTAAGGATTTCTATTAATTCTTTAATTCTATCTATCTTACTCATGGTTACCCCTTTGTTAATCTTCTGAGAGTTGCCTCTTCCTGCTCTGTCAGTTCTCTATATTGTCCCAGAGCCAGATTACCAAGCTTTATATTCATTACACGAATTCTTTTTAAAGATACTACCTTGTAATCAAAATACTCACACATACGTCTTATCTGGTGATTGATTCCTTCAGTAATAATAATTCTAAATGTATATCTGTCATAGCCTTCTTCTGTTCTAACCCTAATAATCTTACATGGTTTTGTTGTCCTCTCCTCTAAAGGAACTCCTTTTATCAAGCCTTCAACAAAGCTTTTAGTAATAGGTTTATTTACCTTGACTACATATTCCTTTTCATGATTATTATGGGCCTTCTGTATCTGATTTGCTAATTCACCGTCATTTGTGAGAAGCAGAAGTCCATAAGAGTTCTTATCAAGTCTTCCCACATAATAAAGCATTTCCGGATAATCCAGCTTTCTGAATATACTGTCCTTATCTGCTTCTTTAGATGTACATACCAGACCAAGAGGTTTATTATATGCAAGAATTACCTTTTTCCTTGTAGAAACACTTACTTCCTTCCCTCTATAGCAAATCTTGTCATTTAATAAGACTTTATCACCAGGCACAGCCGTTCTTCCATTTATTGTTATCTCACCATTCATTAGCGCTTCATCTGCTTTTCGTCTGGAAAGAACTCCTGCCTGACTAAGGTATTTATTTATTCTAATTCCACCATTTTCAGTTGTTTTATCTAATAATTCCATTTGTCAAATATAACACCTTTTGACATATGTGTCAAAAGCACCTTGGAAAAAAGGTCTATTTAAGATAAAACATAAAAATATAAATAAATATGGATATTTTTCTTATTTAGAGTTATAATAGTTAAGAATTTTTAAAAAATATTTTATATTATTAAGTCTCGAGGTGTACCATGGATAAAATAGATAAGAAAATCCTTTCATTACTGCAGGAAAATGCGAGATATCCTCTCAAGTTTCTTGCTGAAAAGGTCTTTCTTTCTTCTCCGGCAGTTTCTGCCAGAATCGAAAGACTGGAAAAACAAGGTATCATCAAAGGCTATCATGCCTCACTTGATCCTCTTACGCTCGGATATCATATAACAGCTTTTATCAATCTGACACTTGAACCTCATCAGAAAGCTGAATTCTATCCATTTATAGAAGCCTGCCCTAATGTACTTGAGTGCAACTGTGTTACAGGTAATTATTCAATGCTTATCAAAGTATGCTTTCCAAGCACTCAGGAGCTTGATCATTTTATAGGTCAGCTGCAGACATATGGCAAAACAGAAACTCAGATAGTATTCTCTACTCCTGTAGAACCAAGAGGTATAGATATATCTATTCTTGATATAGAATCAAAATAATAATAGCCCTGACTAAGTCAGGGCTATTATTATGTAACTAATTGTTCAGTCTATCCAGAAACTCTTTGAATGCAGGCTCTTTCTCTGCCTTCTCATCCTCATCTTTCTTAACCATCTGGTATAATTCCTGAATATCCTTATCCTTGCTGGCTTTATCTATATACTTCTGTGTGCTTTCAGTTATCTCACCATTATAGATCAGATATTCTCCATTTTTATTAACTACATAAAATGGTCCAAGCATATCAAGCGGAGTAGATTCTATACCTACTATAGATATATTTGCAACAGCGTATACAATTGTATCTGAATTCTTAATACCTTCTACTGTATAGCAGTTAATGTTACTATATGCAGTAATAATCTTGGACTGGCTCTGAACTACAGACATATCATCAAACTTAGAAGGCTCTGTTACACAGGACTTAAGTATATCCTGATCTCCTGATGCCAAAGCACTTAAATATGTAATGATAAGAGCATTGATATCCGGATTTGCATTTGTCTTATATGAGAATCTGGTAGAAAAACCAAGATCCTCTACTACAGCATCTCTTTGCTTATATACCATAAATCCGAAAAGACCAAGCGCCAGTATAAATACTACCCATACAGACACCAATACCTTTTTTTTACCTGATTTTTTAGTGTTACTTTCTGCCATACTTTTTACCTCATTTCACTAAATAATAAATGAACCAGACGGGAGTCGAACCCACGCACATGGCTCCGGAGGCCATTGCTCTATCCACTGAGCTACTGGTTCCTATCAGCATCTAATATATCCAATTCTATCTGATTAGTCAAGTCATCAAGTGAATCAAACTTCCTCTCAGAACGTATAAATCGAGTCGGAATTATGTCAACCATTTCACCATAAACATCATCGCTGAAGTTGTAGATAAATGTCTCTACAGTTGGCTTATTACCATCATCTATAGATGGTCTGATGCCTATATTGGTAATACCTTTATAGTTCTTACCATCGATTATTATATCACTTGAGTATACTCCATATCCAGGCAATATCTGTGTTTCCTGAAAATCCAGATTAATAGTCGGATATCCAAGTGTTCTACCGAGTTTCTTTCCACCTTTAACCATACCTGACAGTTTAAATGGACGTCCCATCATTTTACCAGCATGGCTGACATCTCCAGCTTCCAGATACTCTTTTATTCTGGTCGAGCTTACAATCTCTCCATCTACCTGAAGCTTATCAAATACCTTTACATCAAAAAAGCTTTCCTTACCGGCTTTCTCAAGAAGCTTTACATCACCCTGTCTGTTTTTACCGAATCTGAAGTCATTTCCTACTGCCAGATATCCTACATTGAACTTCTTAATAAGAATATTCTTTATAAAATCTTCAGCTGAAACAGAAGCAAATTCCGGATTAAAATCATAACATATAATATCACTAACAGCAGGATAATTCTCCTTTATAAATCTCTGCTCCTCTTCTCTGGTCAGTATACTCTTTCCAGGCATCCTGATTTTTATAAAAACAGCCTTATATCCTCTGTTTTTTGCCACATCTGATACTTCTTTCAATAACAGCTGGTGTCCCAGATGAAGTCCTTCAAATTTACCTATTGTAATAGCTGTCTTATTCATAGCATCTTGAAAACCTTATAATTGTTATTTTCTTTATCGTAAGTATATAATCCTTTTATTTCATCGCCCATATAAACTCTGAAGAATTCAGCTTTTTTTAACGAAGCATCATTATCTTCCTCAAAGCTTCCAAGTCTCAGTCTGTTACCATTTGCAAGAAATCTCTCTGATTCTTTTTTTACATGGGCTTCGGGAAATCTGCTAAGCAATGCATCCATTGGCTGAATAGAGTCTCCAAGCTTTCCTTCTTCTCTCAGCTTTTCGATATCAGTTATCTTCAAAGAATCCGACATATATATTCCATTTATCTCACTTCTTAGAAGACCGGACATGGTTGCCCCGCATCCAAGCATTCTTCCCATATCTCTTATCAGACTTCTTATATATGTTCCCTTCGAAGCCTCTACTTCAAAGGAAACAGTTCTATTAACTACATCTATATCTGACAGTTCTAATGAATAAATCTCTATCGGTCTGGGAGTCAGTTCTACTTTTACTCCCTCACGTGCATATTCATACAGCTTCTTTCCATTTACCTTTATAGCAGAATACATAGGTGGTATCTGTTCGTTCTTTCCCATAAAGCTTCGGAATACTTCTTTAACTTTTTCTTCAAGCATTTCTTCATCACTTAATAAATGTTCCAGTTCAGCCCTATCTGACTCTAACACCACTTTACCTGATATATCATCTGTATCAGTCTCCAGTCCCAATTGCATCCTGGCTATATATTTTTTTCTTTTTGTGATGATCATGTCTGCAAGCTTCGTTGCTCTGCCAAGAACAACTATCAGGACACCTTCCGCCATTGGGTCAAGAGTTCCTGTATGACCAACCTTTTTCTGACCATATATACCTCTTAATTTTGCTACTACATCATGAGAGGTATAACCAGCCTCTTTATATACATTTACTATTCCGTCGTACATTCATTAAACCATCTATAATTATTTTTTTATCTGCTTCTTAGCAAGGGTAATAACCTTATCAAGCGCCTCTTCGAATTCAAGTTCTGTTTCAAAACCGGCAGCCCTTACATGTCCACCGCCTCCAAATGTTGATGCTATCTCATTCACATCAACATAGGACTTTGCTCTGAGACTGAACTTCGTCGTTTTCTTATTAAGCTGATATGCAAAAACTGCAACCTCTACTCCATCTGTAAGCCTTAACTGTTCAACTATTCCATCTGTATCCATTGTGGAACACTGACACTCTTTGAAAAGTTCTCTTGTTATATGTCCGGATATTATCCTGCCACCTTCGTGAAGTCTCGAATCCAGAATAACTCTCGACATAAGTACATTTTGCTTATAAGATTTTTTATAAAATGTCTCGTCTATTATAACATCCGGCTTAGCGCCCTTTTCTATGAGAAGTCCTCCCAGCTCCATAGTAGCTCTTGAAGTTGAACTATACTTGAATACACCAGTATCATGTATGATTCCAAGATACAGACAGTTGGCAGTTTTCTCACTTACCAAATCCATATCCAGAAGATCACACATAGCTTCACAAGCACTTGAAGCTTCCGGAACTATATAGCAGAAATCTCCAAATCCTTTATTACTTACATGATGATCTATGCATATCGTTGAAATAGCACTATTATACAGATCCTTGAACTTACCGAGACGATCCATATCAGATACATCTATCGATATAGCCAGGTCATATCTCATATCACCTGTTTCATGCTTTATCTTTCTATAGCCTGAAAGGATCTTAAATGCATTTGAACTAACCTCATCATATACATCAACGGTTTTATCTTTATAATTCTCAGTTATATAATTAAACATAGCAAGATTAGATCCTATACAGTCTCCATCAGGATGTACATGTCCAACGATCATAATAGTTTCTGCAGAGTCAATCAGCTGTCTGAATTTCTCTGCTTTTTTTACAATGTCAACACTCATTTCTACCCCTTTAAATAGCTGTAATGCCGCTTATATATCATCGTCAATATCTTCTACTTCTTCACTATCTACTTCTTCATCTTCGTGCTGTTTTCCTATGATATCATCTATCTTCTTTGACATCATGACACCATATTCAATAGACTTATCAAGCTTAAATTCTATAACCGGCGTATATCTGAGATTCAAAGAATCAGCCAGTCTCTTTCTTACAAAACCACTTGCACTCTTAAGACCTTCGAGAGTATTTGCAGCATCTTCTTCACTTCCAAGTACGGATATATAACACTTGCACTCCTTCAGATCATTCGTAACCTCACATTTTACTATCGATGTAAGGCTGCTGATTCTTGGATCCTTGATATCAAACTCAATTATATGACTAAGTACTCTTCTGACGTCACTATTAACTCGTGCGCCTCTGGATTTATTTCCTCTCATATTTCTCCTATCTGTTAATCTCTAGGCACCTCTACCATCTTGTATACTTCAACCATATCACCTTCTCTTATATCGCTGAAGTCTTCAAATACGATACCACACTCATATCCTGCCTTAACTTCCTTGGCATCATCATTGAATCTCTTAAGAGAAGCAATCTTTCCATCCCATATAAGATCCTTGCCTCTGGTTATACGAGCTGAAGCATTTCTTTCTACCGCTCCATCAAGTACATAACTTCCAGCTATCATTCCGATACCTGAAGCCTTGAATGTCTGTCTTATCTCGACATGACCTACAACCTTCTCTTCATATATAGGATCAAGCATACCCTTCATGGCAGCTTCTATATCATCTATTGCATTGTAAATAACTCTGTATAATCTTATGTCAACCTTTTCTTCATCTGCATTTGTTTTTGCTATTGGTTCTGTACGAACATTAAATCCTATTATTATAGCATTAGATGCAGCTGCAAGACTGACATCACTTTCATTAATAGCACCAACTCCGGAATGGATACATTTGATAATAATCTCTTCATTTGAAAGCTTAAGAAGACTCTGCTTGAGAGCTTCTACAGAACCCTGAACGTCAGCTTTGATAATGATATTCAGTTCTTTAAGTGTTCCCTCTTTCATCTGTGAGAATATATCATCAAGAGACATCTTAGCCTTTGTTTCAGCTATAAGATTCTCCTTACCTCTGGTAACAAATGCATCACTGATGGCACGTGCTTCCTTCTCTGTATCTGTAGCTATAAATATCTCTCCAGAATTAGGTACTGTGGAAAGACCTATAACCTCTACAGGCATAGAAGGTGTAGCTTCCTTAAGTGTCTTCTGCTTATCATCTGTCATGGCTCTTACACGTCCGTGTGATTCACCGATAGCGATGAAGTCTCCTACCTTAAGTGTACCCTTCTGTACAAGAAGTGTAGCAACAGATCCACGACCTTTATCAAGCTTAGCCTCGATTACTATACCTCTTGCCTTACGTGCAGGGTTAGCCTTAAGCTCAAGGATATCACTTGTAAGAAGAATCATTTCAAGAAGGTTATCAATACCTTCATGTGACTTGGCAGATACAGGACAGAATATAGTATCTCCACCCCAGTCCTCTGCAACAAGACCGTACTCAACAAGCTCCTGCTTAACTCTTTCAACATTTGCACTTGGCTTATCTATCTTATTTACAGCTACGATGATCTGTACTCCGGCAGCCTTTGCATGGTTGATAGCTTCAACAGTCTGTGGCATAACACCATCATCTGCTGCTACAACAAGAATAGCTATATCTGTTGCAAGAGCACCACGAAGTCTCATAGATGTAAATGCTTCATGTCCTGGTGTATCCAGGAATGTAATCTTCTTATCATTTACCTTAACTGTATATGCACCGATATGCTGTGTAATACCACCAGCTTCGCCTTCAGTTACACTTGTTTTTCTAATTGCATCAAGAAGTGAAGTCTTACCATGGTCTACGTGTCCCATAACACATACTACAGGAGGTCTTGTAACAAGTGAATCCTCCGGATCTTCTATATCCTTAAGAGCTTCTTCTACTATATCGACCTTTACTTCCTGCTCACATATAATATTATACTCAAGAGCGATAAGTTCAGCCTCTTCATAAGTAAGATCAGTATTTACTGTATACATCTTACCCTCAAGGAACAGCTTTTTGATAAGTACATTTACAGGCTGCTTTATCTTTGCAGCAAATTCGCTGAGCGTAAGAGTCTCAGGAAGAGTAATTGTCTTAATTGTCTCTTCTTCCTTCTTCTCCTGCTTCTTAACCTGCTTCTTCTTTCTTTCTCTTATCTCGTCATTATCTCTGAAGTCATTCTTCTTATTTCTCTTATCTTCACGACCTCTTACACGAGATTCTCTGTTCTCTCTACGAGCTTCTTTCTCTTTATCCTTAGACTTATCACCCTTACGGGAGTTCTTTCTTGATTCAGGCTGAGAAGAATCTGATGAATCCATCTTATCTGCCTTATTCTTCTTATCACCCTTATAATCTTTTTCAGGCTTACCTGGTCTGTCAGACTTATCCTTTGTATCTTTTCTATTATTCTGTTTTCTATCCTCTTTTACAGAAGCAGCAGAACTTTTATCCTCTGATACAGGCTTCTTTTCTTCCTTCTGAACCGGTTCTGTCTTTACTTCTTCATCAGACTTCTTTGCTTCAGAAGAATCTTTAGCCTCTTCCTTTATCTCTTCCTTTTCAGGCTCTTTAACTGCTTCCTTAATCTCTGCAGTCTCTTCCTTTACTTCTTCGACTGTCTTTACTTCTTTTACTTCTTCTACTGCCTTTACTTCGGAAGCTTCTTTTACTTCTACTGTTTCAGCCTCTTTAACTTCTGAAGCCTCTTTTACCTCTTCCTTTACTTCCTCAACCTTAGCAGGAGCTGCCTTTGGCTTAGGTGGTTCCGGCTTAGGTACTATAACTGCATCCGGTCTTGTTGATGCAGTAAGTCTTCCTGAAGATGGTCTCTTCATAGGTGCCGGTCTTTTCTTTGGCTTCTCCTCTGCAGGAGCATCTTCCTTCTTTACCTTAGGCTTTGCTTCACTTGTCTTAGCAGGCTTTCTAGTTGCAGCAGCTTTTGGTTTCTGAGCAGTTGCAGATGCTGCTGGTTTCTTAGGAGCAACAGCCTTACCGGTTATTCTGACCTTAGCGTATTCCATAAGCGTTTCATCTATATCACTTGTCATACGAAGGCCTTCCCTTTTCTTACTGAGAAGCATTATTATCTGATTTGCAGTAACCTGCTTTCCTGTTTCCTTCGTTAGTTCTTTAGCAAACTCGTGTATTTTCATTCGTTACCTCCAAATATACTCAAAACTCTTGTACTAAACTGAATGTCTTTTATAGAGACTATCGATCTTTCATTCTTACCAAGTAGATATCCCAGCGTATTCTTATCACTGAAAACTACATAAGGAACATCATAATACTTACATTTGTTAATAAACTTTTCCTTTGTATTATCAGATGCATCCTCAGCTATGATTATCAGCTGCGCACTTCCTGTCTTTATTGATTCTTCACCACTATACTCACCTGAAGCAACCTGTCCGGCCTTCATAGCAAGCGCTATAAACTGAAGTACATATCTGGTTATATTTTCATAGCTTTCATCTCTGGCATTTTCTCCTATGATTCCATCTTCGTATGCTTTATCAACACAGCTGAAACGTCTACAGATATATGCTCCCCGACCATTCTTTCTGCCGGTTTCATCAATACCTGCTTCGTCTTCAGCCTTACCTTCTGAGGAAACTACGATTCTCAGCATATCGGACTTTGGGGCTTCTTTTCCACAGCACACGCATAGTCTTATAGGTTTCTTGCCTCTGTTCTTCTTTTTAGTACTCAAAGTTTATTCCTCTGATTCCTCTTCTGATGATTCTGCTTCTTCAGCTGTTCCTTCCTCTGCAGATGCTTCAGCTGTCTCTTCTACTGACTCTTCTTCTGCAGCTTCTTCCGGCTGTTCAGCTTCATATTCCTCTACTGCTGCGCTTACATCTTCGTCTGTAAGTGCCTCTTCATCTTCATAATACTCATCATAGTACTCATCTTCTTCTGCAGCCTGTGACTCACTCTTTATATCTATCTTATAATTTGTGAGACGGGCAGCAAGACGGGCATTCTGTCCTTCCTTACCAATAGCAAGTGACAGCTTCTCATCCGGAACGATTACTCTTGCGAATTTGTCATCATCATAAACATCAACTGATATAACAGGTGATGGACGAAGTGAATTCTGAATAAATATAGCCGGATTCTCATCCCACTCTATAACGTCTATTTTCTCTCCATTAAGGTCCTCAACCACATTATTGATACGGTTACTATTAAGACCTACACAAGCTCCAACTGCATCTACATCCGGATCAGTAGAACGAACTGCCATCTTCGATCTTGAACCAGGTTCTCTTGATATACTCATTATCTCAACAGTTCCATCTGATATCTCTGATACTTCTTTTTCGAAGAGACGTTTTACAAACTCAGGATGTGTTCTGGAAGTAATAATCTTGAATCCACCCTTCTCTGTCTTCTTTACTTCTACTACATATAATTTGATACGATCACCTACACGATATCTCTCTCCAGGTATCATTTCCTTTGAACTGAGAATAGTATCTGTTCTGTTATCAAGACTAACGTTCATATTATAACCAATGAATCTCTGTACTATTCCTGTTATGATCTGATGTTCCTTTGTCTTGAAATATGCATATACAGCATCCTTCTCTTTTTCCTTGATACTCTGAAGTATGATACCTCTTGCCTTCTGTGCAGCTATACGTCCAAAATCCTTTGTGGTAACTTCACAACGAACCTCTTCTCCAAGCTCACAGTCCGGATCTATATGCTTAGCATTTTCAATAAGAATGTCTGTATGAGGATCCTGTATTTCCTCAACAACAACCATATTTGCGAAAACCTTGATTTCTCCGGTCTCTCTGTCCATATGAACATCAACACCTTCTTTACCAAAATCCTTCTCACAGGCAGATGTTATGGCACGCTCTATTGCTTCTATCATATCATCCTTACTTATATTCTTTTCCTTCTCAAGTGTGTTTAAAGCCTCAATTATTTCTGACATTTTCCTTTATCCTCCCTATTATTTATTCAAATTCTAAACGAATTGTTGAAATGTTATCTCTTGTAAACTCTATATCATCCGTCTCATCAACTGTAATGAATACTTTATCTTTATCAAATCCTTTTAATATACCGGTAAATTCCTTGCCACCATTTTCAGCTTTGTACAGTTTAACCAGCACTTTACGACCTATACTCCTGTCAAAATCCCTGTCTTTCTTAAGCTTTCTGGTAAGTCCGGGTGAACTCACTTCAAGTATATAAGCCTCTTCTATAAAATCTTCTTCATCAAGCTTTTTCTCTAAAGCTCTACTGACCAAAACACAATCATCTATTGTGATACCGCCTTCTTTATCTACATAGACTCTCAGATAATAATCTGCGCCTTCTTTTACATATTCGGTATCCCATAGCTGAAAACCTTCTGCTTCAATGATTGGCATAACCAATTTCTCAGTCCTGCTCTCAATATCACTTTTCTTCAAGAATAGAACCTCCTCCTTTACGATTGCTTATTTCAAAAAACAAAGTGGATTCGCTTGGCGAACCCACTTTAGTAAAAAGTATTAAGCTAAATGTATGATACCACATATTTACAAAATTGCAAGAGCTTTTTTGTACTTTCCTCATAATGATGTGTGTACTGTATAATTATATCTCAATAAGCTGTTTAGGCGACTTTGCCAGACTTTCACATCCATCCTCGGTAATCAGTATCATATCCTCAATCCTTACACCGAATCTGCCCGGAAGATATATGCCCGGCTCATCCGTTTCTATCATCCCAGCTTTCAGTATCGAAGTATCTCTGGTATTAAATGCCGGTGACTCATGTATATATAGACCGACTCCATGACCTAAACCGTGACCAAAATACTGTCCGTATCCCTGAGACGCGATATAATTCCTGGCTATACTGTCCACTTCCTTACACTTAATTCCAGGTCTTACCTTATCTAAAACGGTCATCTGAGCTGTAAGAACTATGTCATATATCTTCTTCTGTTCATCTGAAGCTTTACCTATACATACTGTTCTTGTCATATCAGAACAGTATCCCTTATATATACACCCAAAGTCCATTGTAAGAAAATCGCCCGACGCCAGTTTTTTATCACATGGAATAGCATGTGGCATAGACGAATTAACACCCGAAGCAGCTATAGTATCAAATGAGAATCCCTCAGCACCATGACGTTTCATACTGTACTCAAGTTCAGCAGCCACTTCCAGTTCAGTCATTCCCGGTTTAAGAATATTTAATATATCTTCAAAAGCCATATCTCCTATATGTTCGGCCTGTCTGAGAAGTTCTATCTCTTCTGATGTTTTAATCTGACGAGGAATAAGCAAAGTGTCACTTAGTGGTTTTAAACTGACAGCCTCTTCGAAACTATTTTGTTTCTTTAACACATCATACTTTGAACTCTCGCATATATTCTCTACAAATTTACAGTAAAGTGAGTAGCTGATAGATTCATTTTCAAAACCAATGGTATAAATATGGTCACTAATTATGTACTCCATAAGAATATCATAGAAAGAAATCTTTGAATCAAACTGCCTTACCTTATATCCTGGATAGCATTCCTTCTCAGCCGCCTCGGTATATCTCGAGTCAGTAATAAGTACCCTGCTGTTCTTATCAGTTATCAGCGCCATCCCCTCTCCACCACGGAAGCCGGTGTAGTATCTGAGATTATAAGGATCCGTGATAAGGAGCGCATTCACATTGGATTTAAGCATTAATTTATTGTAATCAATAATCATAACAATATCTCCATGTAAAATCTTTAATTAATCAGAAAAAATAAAATACTCTGTATAAAAAAGAGCCAGTCAGGAGTTATCCCTTAACTGACTCTTTCACATACTTAATTTAAATTATTTGCCCATCTGAGCAGCTACTTCTGCAGCGAAGTCTTCGTTCTTCTTCTCAAGACCTTCACCTGTTTCAAAACGGATGAATTTCTTGATAGCAAATGAGCAACCATTCTCCTTAGCTACCTTATCGATATACTGCTTTACATTTTCCTTATCTTCAGCCTTAACATAAGTCTGATCTAAAAGGCAGATATCCTTAAGATGCTTTGAAAAACGTCCTTCAACAAGACCAGCAAAAATCTTGTTCTCAAGATACTCAGCTTTGTGTGTAGCTGCGATATCTCTAAGTGCCTGAATACCATCATCTGAAAGGAAGTTAAAGAGGAACTTGTTGTTCTTCTGCTCTTCATAAGCAGCCTTATCAACATCACCCCACTTATTTGTATCTATAGCTTCCTGAATAACAGCATTAAGGATTGGCTTTGGAAGTGAAGCAGGATCTGCAAGAGAACTATCTATGATGATTTCTCTTTCCTTTGTAAGTGTATCTGCTGACATCTCTTCTCTAGTTACATACTGTGGATTCATAGCAGCTATCTGCATAGCTATGTTCTTCATTGCTTCCTGAATAGCATCATCATTCTTATCTGAATCAGCTTCTACAAGAACACCGATCTTACCACCCATATGGATATAAGAAACTACTACATCACCTGTAAGCTTCTCAAAACGACGAATTGTAAGATTCTCTCCGATCTTAGCTACCATAGCCTTATGATGCTCTTCAACTGTAGCTGAAGCATCAATATCTGACTTATCAGCAAGGAATGCAGCCATATCAGCATAGTTTCCCTTGTTGATCTGTGTAGCAAGACCATTTACATATGTCTGGAATACTTCATTCTTAGCAACGAAGTCAGTCTCTGAATTTACTTCTATAATAGTAGCTGTCTTAGCATCATCTGAAATAACTGTTGCAACTATACCTTCTGCTGCTATACGTCCAGCCTTCTTCTCAGCCTGAGCAAGACCCTTCTTACGAAGGAACTCTATAGCGCCATCAAAATCACCATCTGTCTCTGTAAGAGCTTTCTTACAGTCCATCATTCCGGCACCAGTCATTTCTCTAAGTTTCTTTACATCTGCAGCTGAAATTGCCATTTTCATATCCTCCTATATTTATCTTACTCAGCGTCTGCTGTCTCTTCTACTGCCTCTTCTGTTACTTCTTCAGCTTCTGCATCAGACTCTGATGCACCTTCATTTGCCTCGATAACAGCATCTGCAAGCTTAGAAACGATAAGCTTAACTGCACGGATAGCATCATCATTTCCTGGGATAACATAATCAAGATCATCAGGATCACAGTTTGTATCAGCTATACCGATAAGAGGAATTCCGAGTGCATGTGCTTCCTGTACGCAGATTCTTTCCTTATGAGGATCTACTACAAATATAACATCTGGAAGCTTCTTCATATTCTCGATACCACCAAGGTTCTTAGAAAGCTTCTCCATCTCTTTCTTAATCATTACAACTTCCTTCTTAGGAAGAACTTCAAATGTACCATCCTCTTCCATCTTCTTATACTTCTTAAGAGTCTCAATTCTAGACTGGATAGTTTTGAAGTTTGTAAGCATACCACCGAGCCATCTCTGGTTTACAAAGTACATACCGCATCTCTCAGCTTCTGTCTGAATAGAATCCTGAGCCTGCTTCTTTGTACCAACAAAAAGAACTGTACCACCATTTGCAACAGCATCAAATACTGCCTTATAAGCTTCATCCATCTTGCCAACTGTCTTCTGAAGATCGATGATATGGATACCATTTCTCTCTGTGTAGATGAACTCATCCATCTTAGGGTTCCATCTTCTTGTCTGGTGACCGAAGTGAACACCTGCCTCAAGTAACTGTTTCATTGAAATAACGCTCATAATGTACCTCCTGGTTTTTTCTTCTGTGGACTTAATCTTTAAATGCGACACACTGTCCTATAATCTATCTAAGACCATTGAGCGTAGACAGCACCATGCATTTAAATCCACATGTTTTTTTATGCGTTATCAGCAGGGCATAAAAATTACACCCGAACCAAGTCGCGCAACGCTTATATTAACATAAGAAAAACCCCATTGCAAGGGGTTTTCTTAGAATTAATCAACTTTTTCTGCACTTTTTATATGTAGCAGACACTTTTTTATTTAGACTTACTTACTTTCCTTCTGTCATGAGAATTTTAGCTATATCCTCATATTTGCTTCCTTCCTTGATTTTGAAGGTTCCGATATGAAGTTTTGAGTCATATCCTTTCTCAACCAGCCACTCATTGAAACCAGTTGCAGAATCAACCAGACCTGCTTCTTCAAGAAGCGCTGCTATATCTTCAGATCCCATACCGGAAGTTACTGTTATATCTTTTGTCTTGTCAGAAGCTTTTACTTCTTCCTTCTTTTCAGTAGTCTCTTCTTTCTTCTCAGTTGTTTCTTCTTTTTTCTCTGTTGTAGCCTCTGTAGTAGCTTCTGTGGTTTTTTCCGTAGTTGCCTCAGTTGTTTTTTCCGTTGTCTTTTCGGTGGTAGCCTCAGTTGTCTTTTCTGTAGTTGCCTCGGTTTCTTTCTCCGT